>Ga0209208_10012832_pt1 | contig 10547 bp, 6 predicted proteins | sample S1TSphfallax_3_FD_187694 | JGI IMG/M metagenome (GOLD analysis project Ga0209208, IMG submission 187694) | Host-associated microbial communities from peat moss isolated from Minnesota, USA - S1T2_Fd - Sphagnum fallax MG (SPAdes) (version 2) | ecosystem: Host-associated > Plants > Peat moss >... | reverse complement strand
AAAGAATTTTGTTCCATTGTGCAGAAGACTCTGTTCAACATCTGTTCATTACTGTACAGGCCACCAAATATTTACACTCTACAATGAGTATTTCTTGGGCTAGGGATGCAAACTTGCTGTTCCCCCATCCAAACACATGTATTCCATTCTGTAAAGATGGTGCAGAGCTTATTGCTTTCTCACTTTGAAACCATCTATATACTGGAATAGATTGTGTATACTATATTGTCTGATGTGGAGGTGGTGTGCATATGTACAGGTGGATCATGGTGTGTCCCTTAAGAAAGCTCTAGAGATGCATGACTTGTGGTTGGAGGAGAGTGGTGTGAAAAATACACGGTTTGTGATAGTCACATGGTCAGACTGGGATTGCAAGGTCATGCTTGAGATGGAATGCAAATGGAAGTCTTTGCAAAAGCCCCCCTATTTCAACAGGTATGAAGGGGACCACATTTTAAAGCTTGGTTGTCATCAGTTTAAGCCATTTTCTGACAATGGGCAGGTGTATAGAAGCAGTCTGTAACAATGGCTGCAGTGTCACCACAGTCTGCCAGAGTTGCTGCAACAGAAAAACATTTCCATTGCACATTTTCAGATTTATGTTTCCAGTTTCTCAACAGACATTGAGTTTCTGGTTTTGGAATGGATGGCAGGTGGATCAACTTAAAAGTCCCATTCCGCAAATTTTCTGGACACATGCAGACAAATTTGCGAGGGGCAGTTGAGCTGTTAGGTCTTGTATGGGAAGGCCGAGAACACTGTGGCCTTGATGATGCCAGGAACACAGCCTATCTTGCTCTTGAATTAGTGAAGAAGGGGATCATCTTAAAAGTGACAAATTCTTTCAAGACCTATGCAGATGATGGGTCAAAGCTTTATATTCCAAAGTTGAGGAAGCCGAAAGCTATGCCTAGGTGTTTCAAGAATGCAGAGACAAATGTTGAGGAGGTGGAGACAACAATTTATCACAACTCTGCTAACATAATGTGCTTCTGTGGTGTCAAAAGCAGAAAACGGGTAGTGAAAAAGCCTGGCCCCACACAGGGACGAAGCTTCTTTTCATGTGGGAAATGGACAATGACGACTGACGGCAAATGTCTCTTCTTTCTGTGGGCTCCTTCATAGCCTACTGAAAATTTCTGGTCACTCCATTCCTTGCAAATGTGAATTCTAAGTTAAAACGGTAAATGGTGTGCTTAGGAGTTCTAAGTGTAAAAGTCACAGGATTTCCTAAGTCACTCTGTATTTCCATTTTCCATAGGTTCATTCCATGACAACCCAACTCGCTCTGTACACCGAACCTTCATTTCAATGTCAGAAGACTGTCCACTAGTGTTTGAACTGTGATCACTGATGTCTGTTCAGTTCTTCGCACAAGTGAAAGGGAATATCCACTTGACAGAATTTTCCTATAATATGCAGATATTGGGCAGGCAGTCCCATTCTTCAGTTTTCAAGAATGGCCAGGTTCTCCAACAATTGGTGAAAATTAGACAAGTGACAAAGAACGAAATTGTTTTTGTTCTAAACCCTCAACTGGAAACCCTAAAGTTACAACCAAACGACTATAGTTTAAGGTTTGTAAAACCCTAAATCCCTTTGGCTCTAATATGATGGGTGTCTAGTTTAGCCATCCAATCCAGCTACCACGACCACATTCAACTTGTTTAGGGTTTGCCTCCGTCATGACACCATTCAGATGTTCTCATCCATGTTCTTGTGCATTGACTTTTAGATTTGGAGTTCGGAGTCTGAATTGTCTGTCCTTTCAAGGAGGAATCATCTATCTGAAACCCTAAATAAGAAGTTGAAAATCCACGTGAAACCCTGAATGAAGATATCGTCCATCGAAAACCGTAAGTGGAGTCCCATCCATCTGAACCCCTACATAAGGCATCATCCATCTGAAATGGAGGTCTCAGCCACCTGAATTTCCAATATACTGGAAGGGTGTAGGGTTTAGGGTTTAGGAACTGGAACGCTCCTTGAAGGTAACATCCAACCTGAAACCATAAGTAAAGGTCTCATCCATCACGAAACCCTCAACGAAGGTAGCATCCGTCTGAAACCCTAAATGGAGGTCTCATCCATCTAAAACCCTTAACGAAGGTATCAGCCATCTCAGATCTGAGATCCTGAATGGATGTATCATCTAACTGGAACCCTAAATGACCGGATCATATATCATCCATCTGAAACCCTAATTGGTGGTGGAGCTTCTCTCCAGAGTTTCAGTGGGGAAGTGTAGCGCGTTCCTTTGCACCATCGCCGGTTCCGAGTTGAAGGCCGCAGTCGACATGTCGCACAGAAAGTTTGAGCATCCGCGGCATGGATCCCTGGGCTTCTTGCCCCGCAAGCGTTGCAAGCGTCATAGAGGAAAAGGTACGTTGATTTTCTGACCCATTTTTTTTCTTCCCGGCTTTGGTCTTTCGGTTTTTTGGGCATGGTGGTGGTCTACGTTTCAAGGGGTGGTTCTCTGGTAGAAGAGAGCTAGAGGTTGTTCTGACGTCCTTGCGGTCGAGAGAATGTAGTTATTAGGACTGTTGATGGTTCCCTCGGAGAATATGCATTCTTGAGGCCGAAGGAAATTGACTTTGTCAGGGTCTGTGAAATTCTGTTGCAGTAAAATCTTTCCCTGCCGACGACCCCAAGAAACCATGCAGCCTGACTGCCTTTTTGGGCTACAAAGCTGGCATGACCCACATTGTCAGGGAGGTGGAGAAGCCTGGATCCAGTATGTCATTCATCCTAAACCCTAGACTTGTTCCATTGTCTGAGCACAGCCTGTGTTTTTTGTTTTCCCTGATATTTTTCTTTCTAATAACTCTTCTTCATTCTGGATCTTGAGGGTGGTCCTTTGCTTTCTTTGTGGTCTGTTGCAGAATTACACAAGAAGGAGACATGTGAGGCTGTGACTCTGATTGAGACACCGCCAATGATTGTTGTTGGTTTGGTTGGTTACATCAAGACACCCTGCGGTTTGCGCTCCCTCAACACCATCTGGGCTCAGCATCTCAGTGATGAACTCAAGAGGTGCTTTTACAAAAACTGGTACAAGAGCAAGAAGAAGGCCTTTTCCAAGTATACCAAGAAGTATGAGACAGATGAAGGCAAGAAAGACCTTGAGTCTGATCTGGAGAGGATGAAGAAGTATGCAACTGTTGTCCGTGTGCTTGCACACACCCAGGTAAGATTCCTTTTCCTGATTAAGTCTTACAGGGTTTATGGTTTAAGGGTCATTTGGATTTTGTCTGCAGTTTGATGTCAGCTGTCTGAAAATGGCATCTTTACAATTCAAAATTGAGAAAGGAATTGCCTCTGTGTCAGGTGCGGAAGCTAAAGGGAATCAAACAGAAAAAGGCACACCTTATGGAGATTCAAATCAATGGTGGCTCCATTGCCGAGAAGGTTGATTATGGCTACAAATTTTTTGAGAAGGCAATTCCAGTAGATGCTGTGTTCCAGAAGGATGAGATGATTGATATCATTGGGGTTACAAGGGGACATGGTTATGAGGGTGTTGTCACTAGGTGGGGGGTGACCCGCCTACCCCGCAAGACTCACAGAGGTCTGAGGAAGGTTGCCTGTATTGGGGCTTGGCATCCAGCCCGTGTGTCCTACACTGTAGCAAGGGCAGGACAAAATGGGTACCATCATCGCACGGAGATGAATAAGAAGGTCTACAAGATTGGAAAGGTGGGCAAGGAGTCCTTCAAGGCCATGACAGAATTTGATAGGACAGAGAAGGACATCACACCCATGGGTGGTTTTGCACACTATGGTATTGTCAAGGATGATTACATCATGCTAAAGGGTTGTGTTATGGGTCCTAAGAAACGAGTTATCACCCTGCGGCAGTCCCTCTACAAGCAGACATCCCGCAGTGCAATGGAAGAGATCAAGCTTAAGTTCATTGACACATCGTCCAAGTTTGGACATGGTCGCTTCCAGACTAGCCTGGAGAAGGCCAAGACTTATGGAAAAGTGAAGGTTTGATTTGTTGGGTCTTGACTTGGAAAGAAGGTAGTGAATTTTTGCATGTATGGCTGGGTGAAATAGGGGTTTGCTTTTATGAGCAACCTTTGGGCCACTGGCAAGTGCCATGACAAAGCATGTGAAGCTAATGGTTTTGCTTCATGCTAGTGCACCTCTGCTATGCCCCATCTCCCTGGCGTTTACCTTAGCTTTTCTGTTGTGACGTTGGCCATTTGATTATAGCTCCTTATTGGATTCATTGGTATGCAGCAGCCTTGTTCTACAGGTATACATCAAGAGACATGGTGAGGCACATTGTGGATGGTTTTGTCATTCATGTTTCTGTAGTGTATTGAGGTCTATATTAATAGGATATGCCCAGGGTGCAGAGGCCCCATTCATGACTGTTTTGTGTAAAGCCTCTCTTTCGCTTGGGCTTGGATGCTTGCCTGTACATGAGGTAAAATGAAAATGAAAATGTGGCCTTCACAAGCTTGAATGAGGATGCCACTGACTATTTAAGCTAACCATGCCTCACAATTGCTAGCCATGGTTAGAATTGCATGAACATATGTAAGGTGGGTGTATAATGTATGTTGTTTCATGGGTTACTTCAGTTGTGCGCTCAATGAAAGATTAGCACTTCATTGACAGTGAATGGACCGGGTCCTTTAGGTAGTGCTAAGGTGTGTCAAAGAAATTGAAGAAACATGTAATGCAATGTATTATTTAATTTAATTAATTTGTCATAAGATTGGGTTGACTGTGAATCAAAGATTCTTGTAAGCTTTGGCAAATGAATCTCACAAGTTGTTCAAAATTACTGGGAACTCATCTTCCTAGCTTTAGTTTGATACATGTCCATTCACTAGTTGGCAAGACATTCAACATAGTTTCATATATCTGTATTCTAGTGGGAACACAACCGTGCTATCAAAAGTTGACATGAATAAGAACGAGGAATTCCTGTATGAGATAGAGGAACAATTCTTCAATAGAGTACAATTCAAACAACTATCAATGCTATTTAGTGTTGAAAAATTTGAGGTTTGAACCCAGTAAGCTAAAGATTCAAAATAATGTGTCACAGCTTAATTTTGAGTGAAAGTTTTCAAAATTGGTTATGACGTGTATTTATTTTCAATAGTTTAGATCAAGAATCCATGCAACCCTCATCCCATTCTTGCCCACCATTTCTTGGATCAACTTATATGTGTTATGATATGTTTGAATAGATTTCATGGGATGTTCATAAATCGCTTCCTTAAATCATCCCTATAAACATTGTTGCATGTTGATGACATATCTTCGAGAGGCTGTGCTCAAAGCAAATACCCAAGAAGGGCTCTAACATGTGCAAAAATCACATAACAAATGTACTATAGTGGCTCATCTGGTTTGGACTAAATTACAAATGAAAAGACGTATTGTTTGATTTTTTTTTTTCTCCAAAATGTTTTTGGTTGTTACATGTTCATCTTCCTTACATTGGTGAGGAGGAGAAGACAAGAACTTAAACTTTTGTGGATTTAGATACTCATGTTGTGATTTTTGTTGTAGATTTGAGCAAGGGGAAGGAACCTATGTCCCCCACCAATAACAAACCCCAAACTTGTTTATTTTCAAGTCAAATGAACTCAACTTTTTTGTATTAATTACCATTCAAAGTTAAAGCAACATGATCAACCTATGATGAGCAATACAACATGATCATTTGGTGCAAATTATATGAATCAAGTGAAAAATTCATGCATGATATTTTGGACCACAAATGGAAAAAATGAAAAGCACAGAAATGCATCAAAATGACATTAAGAATTAGCCCCACATCTTTGACTTCATGTCATGAGCCATTGATGAAATTCATGAATAACACATTGAGGTGAAAACAAGCCATCAATATTGATTTGTAATTAGTTTTGTAATCTATTTTGAGCTTGAATAAAACTACATGATTTTAGTTGCAAATTGCTTTTATTTGCATCATGTTTTAATTGGCCTTTAGCAAGTGATGGGAGTAGTAAGATTCAAGGATATAACCTTTGTACTTCCGTGTTGAATACAAACATTGTGTAGGGTATTTGCAACCTTATGACAATAAATAAAAATTAGTATTCTACTAATGTGAACAATTTTGGATGTTTCAATAAATTGAGTATATTCTTATACCTTATGAGTTGTGTGTCAATTAGATGCATAATACAATGAGATGTGGTTAAGTTGCTTTTTCAAATGTTGGAACAAGCATAAATTTTGTGATGTAATGTCCTTAGTAAAGTGTGATGGTAAATACCTAGTTGTCAACCTTGTTGCAAAATTAAAGAAAATGAAACAATTAGAGTACTAATATTGAAGCCAAATTGGTGTCCTAATTAAGGAAATTTTTAAATTAAAGTTTTCATAATTTCTTGTGATTTTAGCTTGGAGCCTAATATATTGTAGTACCATAGCAAGGTCAACATTGTAATGTCGACTAACTATATTATTTTGAAGATTCCACAGCTTAAAATATAATAATAAAAATAAACGATATTATTCCTGTTTTCCTTCACACAAAAAAATTTGAAATGTTTTTTTTTGAAAATTTCAAATTTCTAAAAAATGATATAATTAGTTCACATCTGATATTACAAAAAATTGTAAGTTTGTTTAAACTTGCAATTATTAGTGGAAAATTATAAATTTGTTCATTTAATTGCATTATAATATTTCATTCAATTCATAAAGCTAAGGAAATGTGAAGGTGACAATATGCCATTTTGCCAAAGGGCATTTTGGATAGGTTTAAGGTTTGGGGTTTAGGGTGCTGTAAAATAAGACCATAGCCCTAACAAAGGTTAATGTATTGGACCTTCCCTAATTCTTGGGATTAAATCCTCTACCTATGGTGCTCAATGCTATGATCCTCAAATTAGGGGAGGCCTTGGGGAGTAGGCCTTTCCTTATATGTAAAGCACTTGGAGAAATCTTTTAGAGGAGAGTGTGAAAGACACTAAATACCCCGTAATGAGCTATCTTTAAATATCCTTATGATATCTCAAGTGATTTTGTGCAAGAAACTTATTACAATAAAATATAATACAACAAAACATGTAATAAACTTACTAAAGAATAGTAGAACATTAAAACCTATTTGAACCCACAAACTTGATGTGAGAGAATAATAAAACATTCAAAAAAAATAGTGTGCCCCTTCTTTCCCAATCCCCATCCATAAACAAGAAAATGTTTACCTACTCTTAGTCTTTGGCTCTTTCTTTCCTCACGGTCTCTTTATTTTAAGAGGAGACAACCTTGGATCTTTGGGCAAGGCTTCTCTCCTAAATTTGCCCTATCTTTCTTTCCCTAAAGTGGGCACACCTTGGTGCAATAATTGGCACCAAAAGTGCACTCCTTGGGCAACTTACAATCCTCCTTTTAATTTCTATTTTTGTGACCATGGGTACAAAAGTTTGTGTGACTAAGCTATTGAACTAGTCTTTCAATACCTTTAGGTCTTTAAATTTTTTTAAATGAATCACTTTGTACTTGTTTCCTCTATGCAATGGAGTTTGTCCATTTGTATCAAATTTTTATTTTAAAAAATTAAAATTAATTATATATATGTATTATATACATAAATAATTTTGGATTATGCAAATGTGGACTACAAGAATTTATTTTAGAATTTCCAAACTAACTTGGGTTCCAGGGTCTGCCTTTTGTTCTGGGGAGTTGTAGGGACACACAAAGTACAACCATTGAACAAAAAGAAAAACAAAAGGTGGTGTTTGGCAACCTGCTATGTTGCCAAAAGAGACTTGCTTTAAGTTGATGACTTCAAATCCAAAAAGCATTTTGTGTACAACAAAAGACTTTCAATGTGATATTATGGAAATTACTACAATTACTTCAATTGATGCAAGGGATTTTTGAGAATTTTTAAAAATAATTCGCCATATCTTGAGGAAAAAAAAAAGTTAGAAGTCGCCAGATTTTGACAGTGTGTTTCATTAGGTCGCCAGAACTAGACAGGATTTCAAAAAAATCTACTTGTCCAACAGGACAGTCGCCATTTATGGCTACTTAATTGCATTAGAATTTTTTAAAATTGTCTTGGCAATTGAATAGACATGGATCATTTACAAAAAGATCCATTCTCTTTTTGTTCAGTATATGGTGTCTCTTTATAACCTTCTTGAACTCAACATTGATCGTTGGATAAAATAACACATACGGCTTAGATCTTGTTTATTTTAAATGAAATGCCAATGAGTAGAAAACATTTGGGTTAAAAGATCACTAGATTTCTCTATTGTGTTGGAACATGTAGCCAAAAAGGTGAAGGATGCTGAAACTTTTTTTACTTTCATATCTTGTCTATAGCCAAAATTGGCTATATTGTTTTATGGATGATTGCCACTTTAGCTACACCAGAGAAATGGAAAAAGAAACATTGTGACTCACTTGGGCCATATTTAAAGGGAATTGTGCCATAAATGTTTTTATTGCTTTGTGTAATAATTGAATTAGATTATTAAACTAATATTTATGCACCATGGTGATTGTCTTACAAATTGCCTTTAGAAAGTTGAACAAGAAAATTTGACAGTTTTTAAACTAGTAAATTTCTTGAAGTTTGATTTCCTAATTTATTTGTCAAGTTTTTGTGTACAAATATATGTAAATATAATAAGGCAGGGTTAGTTAGTTGAGCTTCATAAAAGGAGATATGTTGTTCTTGTGTAGGTGAGTCTTTTTTTCCTCCATACTTTTATTAGGCTCATCCCAAGGTTTTTTTGTTTTAGAGTCTTTTGCACACAAGGATCATAAAATGATATCATGAACTCAAAAAATGGGATTTTTTTCATTATTTAACTCACATCAAAACCTAGTTAAACCTAAATAAACAAATTTGGAGATGTTTTTTGTATGCAAATTGGATTTACTTTCCATTTGCTAAATTGCATAAGCTTTTCTACTATATAAGTTGCAAGTAAATTTATGGTTGATTGTGGAAACCTTCCATATGGGCTTCACAATCTATTGGAAGTGGGGCGTTTTTTGTCGACAAATTTTTTTCCACTTGGTGACCCAAAAAAAAGAGGGGTCTGCAACTTGTACAACTTACGAGGTTTTGGGAAATAAATGGCCCACAGTTGCCATATTATGTCAAGGAAAGAAAAACCTGAAATCATCATATTTAGACCATAGTTTTTTGCACATTGTCAGGGTTCTGAAAATTTTCTAGTTTTTTCCCTCTAACCTCTAGCTTGCTAACTTTTCCCTCTAAATTTGGCTAAGTTTTCTTGTGCATGATCACTAGTCTACTACCTAGCTCACAAAATTGAAAAATGAAAAAAAAACCCTATTTAAAAGGAAGGTCTTTAATACCTTGTTTTTGTTCCAATTTATAGAAATGTGTTTTTTTAAAATAGGGTTGTCAAAATCAACATGATGCACTAAATTTATGTCAAGAGTCACATTATTGTTATGTTTGACACATTAGTTTGTCAATCAACCGACTAACATTGACCATTGACCAATCAATTAAAAATATTTTTATTTATTTTTATTTTGTAGGTATTTTTTTAATTTAATGAATTATTTATAAATTTTGAAACACAATTTTAGGTGCCATAAAGGATTGGGAACTAATCCACCAAGTTCAAGGAAATAAAAACTTAGACCATCAAAGTTTTGTTTATCTATTTATTAAGGACATAACTTCAACCACCTTTGGGGACTCTACCTTGGTCTACCTAATCAACTCGATGTGAAAAACGAAAAAAAACCAAAACAAAAAAGGAAAATAAAGTTGAAACTAGTGTCTATGTAAATATATGGTTGAACAACTATTTAAATTAATATTTAACTATAAAGTTAAATCTACTTTTTATTTATTTATTAAAGTAAACTTTTTAACATATATATCCTGACCCTTAACCCCCAATGTTTACCATTCAAATCAAATACCTTAGAACACAAGTTGAAACCATCAAGATGACAAAAGAAATTGAATTGTCACATCTTAATACTTTAATTTGTTTGTTTTTGAGATTGAATTTTGCTTACCATAGACCTAGCCCAAGTCCATTTGAGCCAATGAGTCCACCTTGTTTGAGAAAATAAAAAGATTCAAACTATTAAGATGGTAAACAAAAACTCAATCATCACATTTTAAGGGGTTTTGTTTTTGGGATTAAATTTTGATTGTGAATAGTCCACTAAATCCATCCAATCCTAACTAAAATAATTTGGTGATTGAATTTCCATCTTTGTTGAGATAATTAATTTATACTTTCCAAAAAAGTGACTACTTTTACTTAGGTTGACCAAGGTTAACCCTAAACCAATGTGAGATGAGACTATGTTGGTGCCAAAACTTACATGATGTGACAGAGTTGACATTGATAACCCTAATTTTTAGAGTCATATAGGTATAGGTTTGGAATGAACAAGTTGACCCCATAAACTTAGTTGCAATAGATTTTGTGATCATGTTTAAAAGCAAAGATGTGCATTTAATTATAATTCAATAAGGCTTGTAAAAGCAAAAAAAATTCAAACTTGGATTATTACATTGTGATCAT
>Ga0209208_10012831_pt1 | contig 10547 bp, 11 predicted proteins | sample S1TSphfallax_3_FD_187694 | JGI IMG/M metagenome (GOLD analysis project Ga0209208, IMG submission 187694) | Host-associated microbial communities from peat moss isolated from Minnesota, USA - S1T2_Fd - Sphagnum fallax MG (SPAdes) (version 2) | ecosystem: Host-associated > Plants > Peat moss >... | reverse complement strand
TCGATTCATGAACTCCTCCATGCTCAATTTTGGAACCAAAACTGAACACCTGCTGGACTCAAAATCTAAAACTAGAATCAAAACCAAAGAACTAGACTTTTGGAAACTATGCTTTTTTTTTTTTTTCTTTTGGGAAAAACAAAAATGGAATCATGGGCTAACTAACCAAAGATTAACCAACAATTAACCATCGATTCTAAACCAAGTTACTTGGATCCAGACCACACCCATGTCTGATTTTCCAAAATCAGAACTGAAACCTGAATCATTTTTGTCCAATAACCAAACCTGAGATTGCATTTTGTTTGGAACCCAAATGAATCTAATTTTCATAAAAGTTAGGAACCGCCCAACATTGCTTTTAATGTCCTCCTCGCTTGTGAGTTATACGGGTAGGCCCAAATGAGAAGACAACATCAGCATTTTTATTTGGTGCAAAATTTTGCCAAAATGAAATATAAATAAATATATGTATGTGAAATATTCTATATACATATATGTGGAATTTTGAAAAGAAAAATTGAAATGTTTCGTCCCACATTTGGACTTTGATTTTAGTTTCACAAAAAAAATTTAAACTAGTTTTTATTATTTAGACAAGATCTAAAAACATGTTGCCAATTGAGACTAAATCCCTCTTAAGAGGTTTAACCAATGGCATTACATTCGAAAGAAAATTTCATTAGATTACATTATGTACTTTGGAATGGTCAAGCCTTGACCCACTATGTTGGGTAACGCATTAAGTGAGCACCCATTAAGGTGAGCTTGGCGATGCACCCAACATAATGGCCAAGAGTGAGATTATAAATCATAAGCGGATTTAGGACTAAAACTATGTATGTTTATACATAACTATAAAAATTTATGTTTTTATTTGCATAAATATTTTCTCACTTTTTTATTGTTTATATATAACTAATATGCCACACCATTTTCTTATCATGGATTTCACATAAATTATATCAAAACCTTTCAAAATTAAAATTTTAATTCCTTTCACAATTTTATTCCATAAAATTTTACATTCACACAATAACTTATTTTCCTATCAAGTGAAGGTGTTTCCAAAGGTCATAAATACCCATTTATATACATTAACCAAAAAGAAATTAAATAAGAAATTTCTTAAAATTTACACATCACATGACTTTTCATATGATTTCATATGCATAATAAAATGACAAAAAAATTTCACATAAATTATCTCATGTGAGTCAATGCACAATAATGTGCCAAAGATTTTTCACATGAATTATCATATGAAAATCAAGCACATTAATTGAAACTATGATCAAATCATTATTAAACTATGAAATTCACCTAATAAATAAATCACCAAACTTAACATTTAAATAACTACATAGGTAATAGTCAAATTACATCAAATTATATCACTCTCAACTTCATTATGGATTTTTTCCTTGGAATCACATATCTGAAACCTTTTTCAACTTATCATGATTAATGTGATCTGGATATGGTGAGCCATCAACATTTTCAAGCTCATAATATCCATTATCCGCAAACACCTTCTTATGACAAAAGGTCCAAATGACTTGGGCAACAATTTTTTATAAGTCATGCGATGATGCAAATGTCAAACATCATGACAAGGTCACCTTATTTGAACTTTTTTTTTTTCATTTTTTTGTCAAAAACTTTCTTTTGTTGAACCTATGCAACTTCAATGAATTGGTGGGTTGTCATTTACAATTCATCCAACTCATTAAATTGCAACAATTGACGGCGTTGGGATTCATAAAAAAGAAATATCATCATTGTGGCACTCCACAAAATCATTACTTTCAACTCAATGGGTAAAAGCACCTTTAGCCCCTAGTTAAATGAAAAGGTGAATACCATGTGACAATTTTGTATGTGGTGTTGTAAATTTACACAACATGTTGGATCTTAAAATCCCAATCATAAATGTTCATATGAACCTTAACCTGTTTTGAATTATTTAATGTTGAATTTAACCAAAGGTTACAATAGTTAAAAAATTTCAACATCTTGGAGAGAATAAAAAATGATTATAAGAAAAAAATGATTCTATTCATTCTTATGTTTAAAGTTTAAGGGGTAGTAATTTTGTTTAGGGGGAACCACTAAACATTCCCTCCAATTTTACTTTTTTTTAAAATTTATAAACATTGATAAAATATTAGAGATGAATGGTTTTTGAGAGCCATGATTTTCCATTGTTTTCATTAGGTCCACTTTATTAAGGTGGATTATAACCTCTTTGTTCATTAATAGTCCAAAATTAAATCAATTTCTAAAAGAAGAAAAGGTCCTATTGCTTATAATGTAATTCCTAATAGAATTTTAAACATTTTCTATGTCTAACTTTAAATGACCCTACGATGAATCTTCTTAAACATTTTTATGAAAGGTAGATCTTGAAAAAAATTAATTTAAATATCTAAAAGACTTTGTAAATGGTTGCAATGTTTGAGGCCCTTAATGTGGAATAACACCAATTTTTTTTTTTGTCTTCCTTGATATTTTAACTTTAAGTATTATAACTTGGACCCATGAAAATATGGATTGTGATAATCCATAATGGTCATTGTAGTATGCTTTCACCTCAAAGAAGTGGGCATGAAAAAATGGCCCGAGGACCCTTGAAATAACATTATTTATAGTAGTCCATGTAGGATTCTAACAAGTTTTTTCATCCAAGGCCATTTGCTTAGGCATGGGCTTCAAACTACTTTAATGTAAACCCAAATTGACCACCCTTTGCACTTTGGACCAATGAAGGATTTTAGATTTTTTTGGTCCCAAGGCCAAACATTATACTATAAACCTCCATTAAGTCTATCATCTCAAATTGGTTTTATAATTGACCTTTCTATTAGTTGAGTTTATGTATGTGTTTTCTTGTAAAATTTAGGGATCATCAACATATGAATTTAAGATGAGGACATTGTGATTTTTTTGTTTGAAATAATATAGGTTTTTATCTTGATGATTTTCAAATACTATACTTAATTGGGGTGCAAACTCAATAAAATGACCCATTTAGGAATACCTAGTGGTTAATTTTACATGTTTTAAAATGGTAAGTTAAGTTTAGGGTTGAAAATATTTGCTGTAATTAGATAATACTTTTTAAAAAATATTATGAAAACATTTAAATAATTTTGAAATGAATTTAATGAATAGCTAATTTAGGACTTTAAATTTTTTTTATGTCAAATTGTAAATTATGAGTTTGAAAATAATTTTAAAAAATGATAACCAATGCAATTTTACCATGTCAATTATTTTAAGACATTTTAAACAAAGCAGGGCAAATGTTTTAGTATGTCTTCACCCATGTTAAAATATGTATGCATATTTTGGTGAACCATGCATTTGGGCTTTGTTTTAAACCATATATATATAATGTTTTGTGAAGTTTGCATACCTTGTTTGATCGGTTTATAATTTCAAAACTTGAAAGTTGTTTTATAAGGTAAACAACTTTTTCAATATAATATGGAGAAATGTAATCTTGACATCCATATGACGAAGTTGTCACTTTTGATTCCTTGTAAAAACTAATATTATTTTTATGGTAACCCATTTAAGCACTAGAGAAAAGGTATCTTGAAAATCAATGCCCTTTACTTTTAATAACCAACTTAACTTTGAATTTTGCATCATTGTTTTGAGCATATTTGATTATGAAATCATAAGCTAAACCTATCTTGTGCTTAACACTTATAAGCCTTTGAGTGTTGTTCAATGCTTACGAATCTTCATTTGAATTCATTACAATTTAAATTCCAACTTTCCTCTCTCTTGCTTGTGTACATATGGATATATTCACTATCATTTAAAAAACTTTCAAGTTTGTTAATTCTAATTTGTCACTTGAATAAACATTTTATGAAATCCAATAAGTTGTAAAACTTCTATAGGTTTCTTATTATGAACATAAAAAGCAATTTGTAACAATTCAACCCAAAAATGCTTGGGGAATTTTCCTTGTGTTGCAATGCATCTAACAATTTCAAGAAAATTTACACATATTCATCTATTTAATTAATTCATTTTGTTGTGGGGTGTATGGTTGATTAAATTCCTTCTTGATTTTTGTAGATATTTTTCAAATCATAAAATGATGTAGAAGAATATTTTCCTTCATGATTGGTCTTCAAAGTTTTGATTTTTTTGCTTGTTTAGTCTTTTACAAACATTTTGAACTTTTTGAAAACATCTAAAGCTTGATTTTTTGCTTTTAAAAAACAAACTCAATTTTTTTATGTGTTGAAGTCATCTATAAAGATAATGAATTATTTTGAACCCTCTATAGATTTGACTTGAAAAAAGACCATAGTGGATATATAGAATTTCTAAAATCACATGGTTCAATATATCCTCAACTTTCATAAAAGGTTTTAAATCATTTAAATTTGTGTATTTTTATTTTCAATATAATCTTACATGTATTATTTTAAAAAGATATATTTCTAACATCACATAAAATAAAATCAAAATATGTATTTTCTTCCTAGGGGGGATGCTTAGTGTAAAGTTTGGGATCTACATGTGTCAAACAACTATTTTTAGGCGGGTATTAGATAATTGTCCAACCTATTTTTTAATACCCATTATTATCTAAAATTCTAATATATATATATAAGCCATCCTATATTAATTATAATCCACTATTTCATATTATTACATACCTTATGATATAATTAACTTAATTATTTGAATAAAATGTACCCTATTTAAAAACTAATTAACTTATAATTTCTTCGCAAAAAAATAATTTCACCTTATATTTTAACTCATGTAGTCATAATTTAATTTTACTATTGTCCTTGAGGGATTTTTTTCAATAATTGACTTCTTCATGTAGTGGGTTATCATAATATTGAAAAGCATTATGAAAAATTCCTTAGTAATGACATTGTTGAAGTTCAAAAGTGCACCACCTAAAAGACAATGTACAATGACACACATTTAAAAGGTCCCCCCTATAATGCTTTCATCCTATGACATGTCTAATAACACTCAAATCAAAGTATCAAAAAATATTGTCAATAGTTTTAGCAAGGTAGGTTTCAAGTCATGCATCATCATTGTCTTTTGAATCTTTTTTAAACAAGTGGTTGTATTCATGAAATTAACAGCCAAAAGGGTCACAAAGACAAAGTTTTTATAAATAATAGACGTGTATTTAAAAAACATTTTTATAAGTATGTGATCAATATGATCAATAATAACATGACTCAAAATGATGTTGTAATATACTATTATGTATGTTTAAAAAACCTCCCCAAAATATATCATGTTTAAAGAAATTTCTTAGAAATAAAAGTTTTTACAATGTTTGAAATATTTGGTTAAAATGTTTGATTTGAATAACTTTCAACATTAGTACAAATTTTTGATACTATAACATGAAAAGTTAAGCAATGTTTATATTTTCTTTGACTCCCATTTATGTGAATGCACCCAAGACCTATGTAAATTTTTTTTTACAAGATTTGATCAATGCATTGATTTTGAAGCCAACTTACAAAATTAAATAATGTTTATAAAAAAATGGTTCTTAATAAGAGAATGCACCCAAACTTGTCTTTTATATTTATTTATATTTTGAATTTAGAATGAATTTAGTCCAATGGACTTATTGTTTTCGAAAAATATGTTGAAATTTCAAATCAAATTCTTGGATCTTGTTTACAATCCTTCAAGCTTCACACTCTCATTCCCAATAGCCATTTGCTTTGTAATGTCAATAGTTTATGACTTGTTGGTGGCTTTGACACATTATTTTCTCAATTTCTTTTGCTTCCAACTCCTTGTATTGTTCCAATTGTTATTCAATTGTTTTATATTGCCTTCAACTCATCAAGATGATTAGTTGTTGTCTTTATTTCAATAGGAGTATTGTGGCGAACATGCTTCTTCCTCTAACTAACCACATTTTTTTTTAATGTATCTCTACTTACATCTCTTCATTTAGTAGTCTAGTTTCAATATATTAAAATTTTGGTAACCGAAACTTAGGTTTGTAGGTTGGCTCCTACCTTCTTACTTACTTTATGTTAAGTGGTTACCAAGAACTCCAAAGTCCACATAATTTGTAGTTAACAAGTCCTTATTCACATCTTGGTGTCAAAATGTGTCTTATATTAGACTCCAACTTCCAAAAGCCTAAACTATAAGTGTGTCAAAAAAAAAAAAAAACCCCATTCGGCCAATAGGTTGATAAACACAGAAATAAAGAAAGCAATAATTATTGATGTGTGAATATGTCAAGAATTTTTAAAAAGCGATTTTGGAAAACAAATTGTTGGTAGTAGGCAAAACCATGATAATGGCTACATTACAACTATAATCAGATATGATGTGAGACCAATAGGAATGAAATACAAAAAGGTGCTAGAAAATGCATACCTATTGTTATTTCATTCACTATGAATGGAAAATTGAAGTTCATCCATTTGCCATCCATTAAATCACACTTGTTACAATGGGCAAAAGGTTTTAAAAATGAACTCTTCTTTGGAGAGGAACTTTCATGACATGAGTTTAAAACAACTTTTAAAAAACTTAATTGGGTTTCGCTTCCCTAGCTAACCTGTGGTTAGATTGGTTTACTACCTACCCTAGTAACAACCCACTAGCCCTGACCTTTGAACTAACCATCCACATGCCATCTACTTACCCCATAGCCACCAATTTCCTACCTACCTACCTACTACCTACGTGCCAGACCCATCCTTTACAGGATAGGTTCGCATGGACTCATTTGGGTTGGGATATTGTGTCTAGATCACAAAAGGGTTTGAGATCCAAATATAAAAGACAAAGGAGAAGCTTGAAGGAATGCATGAAAACTTAAAAACTTACCAATTGAGGTACCGGCTTGCACTCTGCAACAATGGTTGAGACAGATACGCCCCAACAGTGAAACCAGCTACTACAAAATAAGGCAACCGAAGGAACTCCTTGTAATAGTCTGCTGGCAACTTTTGTCGGCCATCTATAATAGCTGCAAATGGGATAACAGAGGTTCGTTGTTTCAATTGTTGAAAGGATTCCCCATATCGCTCTGCAAGCCTTTTGTCTCCATGCCATACACCAAAGAGGTGATGTGCCACTAGCCCTAATGAGGTTGCAAGTGTGAAAGAACTGCCTATCCACAGTGTGTGCGCAAAACACCACAGCACTTGTCCCACCATCTGCTTTCCATGCAGTGTGATTGATCAGCACTCTCATAAACTAAACCACTATTTCTTTAGTCTGTTTTGCAAACATTGGAGGACAAATTTTCTGGGTCCTGTTCTTTTGTGTCTGTGAAACATTCTAATATGCTAAGTTTCCATGATCTAAGAGGCAAAAAAAGTTCATCTCTTTGGAATGAGGCTGAGAGTTGGGTCTTATCTGAAAATGGGAAAATGGTTTAAAGCAACAAGGTCCTTACGATGTCTTCATTCAGCTTTCCAACTACAGACTTGATATACTCAGCATTTTAAGGAATTTGAAGTTCAGGAATTTGACACAGCTACTTGTATCTATATTGTAGGCTTGCACCAGTTTCACAAGAAAGAATATCACCTGTGGATGCCTTGTGATACGCATGATGCCAGTTTCCCACATATGCATCTTGGGTTTGTCAACAGCTGCTACCTCCAGAAGATTGAAGGTGGACGGGTACAGGAAGAAGAAGGAAACAAAGGATACTACCCATACCAGCTCATGCACGCCAGGAACAGTTTGTACTTGCCACAGTTGAAGTCCATCAGACCGATGATTGATGAAGTACACCTGACCCCAGCATCAATCACCCTTCAGCTCCAACAAAATCTTTTTTCTAGATAACTCCAACCCCAACGGTCAGCAACATGTGTGGTTGGTCATATGTGGGGCTGATCCCACAAATGAATGTCATGACATCACAAGAGGAAGCTGAAAGATCCAAAGGATTACTGCAAAGTCATAGAAGTGCTCCTTGAAATTGGATGGAGATTGCAGAATTGCATACCACAGCAGAAACTGCCAGTGGAAGGGATAACACTGCATACAAGACTCGATAAGCACGCTCACCAACCAATTTCTCGCCTTCTCCTCGCAAACTTGCCAGGCCACTATGGACGAGTGCAAAAATAAACAGAATGATCAAGATCACCGCCTGTGTTTTCCATAGTCACACAACACATGGAATTTGTAAAAACTGTTGTTGTGTCTCAGGAGAGAGCAAGTCTGAGTTATTGTACTGCATCTGAAACCCCAGCAGCAAATGACAATTCACCTAAGGTCCAATGTTTTATATTGGTGCAAGAATACATATGGAGAAAGAAGAAACTTGGGAAGTATCAAGCTTGGGGAGTACAACTGCACCCTCAATCCAATGCAGAAAGTTGAAGCTTAACAATTTACATTCACCTACTCCAAATCTCTTGGACAACTGCCTGCATGAAAGTTTAATCCCGCATTGCAAGAGGGAAGAAGGAATCGAGTTTACCTCATGGCTGCTGGATACAGAAGAAACTGCATCGATAAATGCCCCGCCATAACCAGTATTGGGATCAATCCATAGCACATACAGGGCTGTCAGAGAGACACCAAGAATCAATGTAAAGAGGAGCCAGGATGAGGTCTTTTGGTTGCTTGGATCAAAGAGAGCAGCATCTTCACCAACAAGAAGCTGTAAGTCTCCAGCTCCAACAGATTCCCCATCTTCATTGGTAGTGGCAGAAGAATTTTCTCTGGATCCAGAACCTGGAGATGATGATGATGATGGCACAGCAGCTGCTAGTTGTGAGGAGGATGAGGGTGATGAATCTTCTACACTTGCTCTTGCCTCTGAACTCCACCTCCTTGTATTACTATATCCCTGCATGAAGAAGTGCACATTGTGTCTTAGACCTAAAAACTGCTTTTGGTCTTTGGTGCTTGATTCCCTTGAATGAATTTGAAGCAAAAAAAATCATGAGTGTTGCGACAACAAGAAATCCCAACTTCATGATCAGGAGCAGATGAGCAGAACGAGGAACAAACGAAAATGGAGCTGGAAAAAAAGGTATGAGAAATCATCATGAGTATTGGCTACTTACAACATGATACACAAGACGGCGCGTCGTCCGAGGTACGAAGAGATGGGTTGTTGACTCCAGAACCTCAATAGCCTTCCCAGCAGAGTGTACAAGTGCAGCAGAGCGAGAAGCTTGCGGAGTCGTCGTCCGAAGCCTAGTTGTGGAGAAAGAAGTGTGAATTGGGTTGTTGAGTGCCAATGAGCACAGAAGCTGCACACCCCTGCAGGACGACGCCATCGCTGCAATAAGCTCTCAATCCACTCAGAACTTCCTTTCACACACGCCCAGACACACGCACACAAACACCGGCAATAGGCAGAACAGTTCGGGGTTTTACGGTTTAGGGTTTTTGGGGTTCTGGAGATCAGTGAGCGGATCATTGCTGGAGGGAGGAGGAGCATCATCCAGAAGAATCCATTTTGTTGTAGTAAGTAGTACTGACGACTGGTTTTGGGAGTATCCAGAATTTTTTTTTGGGGGTCTGATCCCTGGGAAAGGGTTTTATGAGAGGGTGGGAGTACTGGAGACGACGATGGAGGAGCGGATAATCAAGATGTTGGAGAAGATGGGTTGGCGTTTGCAACCTTCAGCTATGCCTTACATTCTTCAGCGGTTGCAGCAGGAAGAGGAAGAAGAAGAAGAGGGAGCTCGAGTAGAAGAGAAAGACAAGAAGAATTGGGAGAAGAGAGTGCACAATAAGCTTTTGGATATGGATATGAGTGTGGTGGGTGCACGCTTCTTGCCTGATCCTCATTCTCTACTTCAGCTCCACAGCCTACCAACAACTCCTTGCGTCTTGCAGGTACCCCACTCATTCATTCAGTCATTCATTCATTCATTTCTTCAGTCCTCACCTCTCTGAGAGCTAGCTAAATCCCCCACAGAAACTGGATATGAAGAATAGTGAAATATTCTCAGAGAGAGATGAGACTCACTCAGTCTCTTTCACAAGGGGAAGGAATCAGCTTGGATGTTGCTGCTTGTATTTTGGGATGTTGCAGGTGGGTTCTGTGAATGACATCAGTCAGAGCAGCCACGGTCTAGGGCATACAGGAAGGCTTCTGCGCTTGCGCCTCACTGATGGTCATTTGTGGCTTACAGCTGTTGAGTATCACTCCATTCCATCACTCTCTGTGGATATTCCTCCTGGCACCAAGGTACCCCTGCTATCAACCAATTCTTGCATGCTGCTTATTTTCTGTCCTGTTTTGACTTGCAGATCTTTTGTCATGTCTGAATTTTTTTCAGAGGAAACTCAAGGATTGTAGCAACCTTGCATCAGTTCACATCTTCTACTGCTGCAGAAGCAAATGTGGGGATCTCAAGGCACTGGCACACGATGCACACAAATCAATTGAAATGTCAATGCTTCTCTTTTCTTGACCTGCTTCATCATTCTACGTTTTTCATTCAAGACATGAATTTACCTGATGACAGACATTGCAAGTGGGGGGAGCCGGGGATGTGTGGGGGGGTGTGGAGTGTAGGTTGTGCTCC
>Ga0209208_10012830_pt1 | contig 10547 bp, 7 predicted proteins | sample S1TSphfallax_3_FD_187694 | JGI IMG/M metagenome (GOLD analysis project Ga0209208, IMG submission 187694) | Host-associated microbial communities from peat moss isolated from Minnesota, USA - S1T2_Fd - Sphagnum fallax MG (SPAdes) (version 2) | ecosystem: Host-associated > Plants > Peat moss >... | reverse complement strand
ATGTAATTTTTTTCAAATATGCAATTCGATTAGACAATAGTCTTTTATTAATGGCCAAATTTCTTAACACCCTCCACCAATGTAATTTCTTTTTTTTTTGTCTTTATATATATATCTATTTTTTTTATTCTTAAAATTTTATTTCTTTCGTTTCCTAAGCTTTCCCTTAAACATTCAATGTTTGATTTCATCATCATCATCATCAATTACTATCTCCTTCATCATCCTTGCCCCTTCAATTCTCCTTCCTATCATTTTCTCCTTTGGACTTTTTTTCTCTTTCATTTTTTTCTTCACTTGTGTTTTCCCCTTTAATTGCGATATCGAAATGCAATTCTAACTCTAGAATTGGGAGGAATCGAACATTACTCCAAGGACTTTTGTTATCAAAATCACAATTATTTTTACATGTTTTTCACTTCATTTCACAATAAAAAATTCATTCAACCTCAAAATCATTATGTGAAATAAAGTCACTAATCGTTCATATGGCCCTCATCACAAGATTTATGATGGTAAATGGATTACCATCTATTGCCAAGCTAAAACTTAAATTCAAATTAAATACTAGGGCACATAAAAAAAAATCAACTTATCAACCCCATCAATTGAAATTTTTTATATTTTAACTTTCACAAATCTATCTACTATAATTCATATTACATATCATTATGAGAATACATACCTCAAAAATTTAACCTTTGTTGTTTTCACCTCTCCGTTCTTCACCCATGTTGTTTTTCTCTCTTCACTATTCCCTCATATTGTTTACCCTTGTATACTCTCCACCTATGTTGTTTTTCCCTCTCACCCTTCATTCACGTTGTTTCCCCTTCTTTGCCTTTCACTTGTGTTGTTTTTACCTTCTTTAACCACATTTTCCACTATCTTTTTAAACAATATTATATCTTGACCTATTCATTTAGATTATTAACTTGATGTGTAAGTTGGCATAACATTAAATAAAATTTTAATATGATTACATTTCATTTTAATTTTTTAGATTTGTGTTGCATTTAAATAATTGTAAAAAAAAATGAAGTTATTTGAACTCAAAGGGCTTAGTGTGCAAAATTTAGTGCTTCCACATTCAAACTTATTTCATAGCTTTTATTTCTAAAGCCACTACCTTCGATTTAAAAGCATTAGCTTATATGAATAATTGGTCTTTCTTTATTTTACTCGGTCTACAATTTGGTGCATGTTTAAAACAAAGATTATTTAATAAAACTTGCATATATAAAACATGTAGATCTCAAATTTTTAATAAGGGGAGGGAAGCATTTGTGCACCTAACATGTTTCATTAGCACATAATTAACATTTTTTAATATGTGCCTATTCTGATTTTAAATCTTTACGAATGCAATGTATGTTACATTTGTGCTCTACCATAATAGTTTTTAAAATTATCATGTTGATTTAGTTGGATAAACTTTAATGGATAATTCATTTCTCTCTTTTGTCATTTGTGTTGTAATCTAGTACATGTCTAAAAAAAATATTATTAAGAAAAAAAATTAATTGCGTTTTAAAACATAAACTTTGAAGTAAAATTTTAAAAGGGACAAGAAGCATCAAAACACTTTAAGTGTTTCATCATCAAATAATTGATACTATTTTTCCATTGGTTTTATAATTGTTGTTGCATGCTTTGTTTGACATTTTTTTTATTCTACCATAATAATTTCCAAGGTTTTCACATTGGACTCCAAAGTTTCACTAGTAAAAATCTTCAAATAATTTACTTGGACAAATTTTTTTGTCATAAAAGACAAAAACTGTTAATAGCCCTAAAGTTATATGAGTTGTTTAAGAGAATATTCATTTTGGACATGATGTGGGACAATAATGTGTTAAATATCATCCATTAATCATAAAGGACATATGTGAAATCATTAATAATAGTTTAATCATGTCACATGCTTTGTTTAATTATTATTTTTATTACAAATTGGACCCAAAAATTAGGGAAATCATTTTAAAAAGTTATAATATTAATTATTATAAATTTATTATATAATATAAATAATAAGATATATATTTTTCCACTTATTTTTAATCTCATTAGTTTCCATGTTATCAATTATTAACATGTTTCACCACCTAAATTATGTTAAAAACCTAATTTAAATGAGTAAATAGATCACCTTGTCTACTTACTTAGGCTTGCCCAAATAATCACATGATTTAAATAATCTAAGTAAGTACAAAATATTTCAATGTTAAACGCAACACATGTCATTTGTGAAATTTGATCATTGGATCCCAAGAATAGAGTTTAATTCCTTTACAACCAAGCCACCCCACTTGTTGTGTAAATAATCTAATGTTTATTATATTTAGACCACATTTCATTGAAACATTACACCAAAAAAAAAATTAAAAAAATCATATTTTATTGATAATTTGTCCAAATGAAAAAATTGAAAATTTATTCATAAATTTAGTTCAAAAAAATTAATTGAATTTTGTTATTGAATAACATTTCAATGACCATACTTTTAAAAAATTATATTCAAACACATGATTTGTAAATGAAAAATTATTTATGTCTATTACATGAATAAATAAAATATATCATTCATATCTTAAACCTTCATTTGATTTATTAATTTAGTTTTAGTTGTTTGCATAAGGCTGTTATGCACAATGCATAGCTCCTCATTTACAACCTTTAGTTCTTTTACCTTACTTTGAAGGTCTTATTGGTAAAGGTCATTCTCTACCTTCCTATTTGCATTTGTCTTTTTAATTTGCATGAACATATTTATTCAAGTTTGTTAGAATCATAGTTTTAAAAAAATCACAATCTTATTCTATTACTTCGCATTCTAACATCTATGCAAAAAAATGTATCAATCAATTAACACAATCAAATTAAACATTGTTAAATTCATTTGGACCATTTAACACCTATTAAATGACATATGTATAATTCAATTAATTTGACTATAATGATTTTAAAAATCAAACACATTTTTTACATCAATTCTTATGTGTCACATGTGATTAAAATTTATCATCATCATTATTTTACATGTCATGTGTCATATATAATTTAAATATTATTGATTAATGCAATATCTTCTTGGTATATTTATATGTGAAAGTTCATAATTGTTCAAATTACCATTATGAAAGCAAGATTGTTTAAATCACACTACCCATGTGTCAAAATTTTATTAAACATTGATCATTAGGACTTTCACAACCTTAATTTCACTTATGAAAATATTATATTTGAAAAATAAAACATTAAAATATTAAATTTATTAAATGTAAGAGATTTGAGAAAATTTTCATATTTCAATGTACATATTAATATTTGGTCATCAAGATGTTTTCAAATTTTCCTATTTAGTATCATTTTTGACACACCATATTAACATTGATTCATTTTATTCTTTAATAAACATTCTATGAAATTTCATTCAACTCATACTCATCATTATGAATTATAACAAATTATTTGGTAGGTGTTGAATGTTATCAAACTATGTTGTCCTTTAGAAGGTCTGAACGACCCTTCAAGTCCATTATAATGGGCATTTTACATTCAATATCCTTAATGTTTATATTATTGGTGTTTAGTGCAAGAGGAGGGGGGTTAAGGGTTTTAAGGCGACCCCTGCAAAAGCTTTAGCTAGAGCATGCCTTGTAAAAATTAGATCTTGTATCTATAAGCAAAGTAAAGAAGTAAATGATATTGACATTATCAATACTTGTTTTTACATTGAAGGCTACATTGGATATGATGATGTTGTTAAGCCCAAGATCCTATTGAAAAACTTGCATATTCACTCAAATTTTTGAAATGACACATAACAAAAATTCAAAACTTGAAAAACATGCATGGTTGAGAAATGGATGTTTTACAAAACAATTTCCTTAGGTTGATCAAATTTGTGGGCATTCAAAACATCTAATGTGCAAAGAAAGAAACCTATGACAACCAATGAATAGTTGAAATTAAAATATAGGCGCCAATTATATTAACAACTACAATACGCCTAACAAATGTACAATGAATTACAATCTTTACATTAATCAAACATCCAATTCATGGAGGATTTTGCAAATAAGTGATGCATTAGGGTCAAAACACAATCAAAGGAACCACAAAAGGTGTTGGATGTCAGATTTTGTCACAAAAAAACTAGAGATTTATTTATTTATTCCATTTGAAACCATGGTAATCGTTGCACATTATTCATTTTTTACACATATGAATGTGAAGAAACTCAAATTTAAAAATCCATTTGATCTAGTTTTAAATTTTGGTTTAGTTAAAAACTTTTGAAAGTGAAACATTTTGTCTTAAAACAAGGACACTTTTACAAAGGACTTTCAAAGACTCATATAATAAAAATAAGTGAGTGCAAATTCTTTAAATTGTACCAAAATTTTATCACATCACCTTTTTATCTTTTTTACCTAGTCTTTTTTACCATGTAAAGACACATTTATGGATGATTATGATGGAATCTAGAATTTTAATAATCTAAAATATAGTCCTTCTAAAATTTTCAACAACTTTTGATTCACCATTTTTTATGGGGATCAAAAATAGGGTAAAAAAGGATTGCACTAAGGACTAAACCTTTTTCATCATGTGTGGTACACCATAAAGGATTTTCACCCAAGTTGATGGTAAAAAATACAAGATGATAATAATCTATTAGACACATTAAAAAAACATTCACAAATTTAATAATGTGGAATTTTAAAACTTTGAAAATTCAAAATGTGTCCATTCGAAATTTCAAATTTTCAAAACTTCAAAAGTGATTTACCACATATGAATGGGGTATGATTTACATGATGTATTAAACAAAGTTGTATTTTATATTAAATCGAATTCAACTTTTTAAAATTAACATTTTTTGGTATGATATGAAATTATCATCATTTTTCAAGATGAAACATAAAATTTGCAAGGAATTTTTACACTTTACAAATTCATATTTATTCAAAAATGATTAAGAAAAAAAAATATTGAGGCAATTCTAATCATTTTTCATAAAGTTGCAAAAAAAATCATTCAAAAATCATTTGTATGAAAAAGTGTTTTTGGGGGAAAAAGGCATGAAAGATTAACATAAAGTATTGCTTGTGGTCCCTTTGATCTTGTTTTGACCCATTGATTAAAAATTACATCAAAAGGTGTTAGATTAGAATGCAAGACTAAAGAAAGGAATACCAACAAACGATGTCAATATCTTTTGTGTTTGCCTCTCAAGAAGCTGAAGTTAATAATGAGTTGAAAACCATAGGTGAATATGGACGCACAAACCATATTTAGGAGTTCCAATTAACATCATGGCTAAAGGTTTATTTTTTTTTTCCTAATGATTATTCACTGCATCTTGATGACAACTCAGGCATAGATTGGGCCCAAAACTTGGCTTTGAATTGACAATACACCTCCAAATGGTCCATGCATCAAAATTTGAAGTTGATTGTTAACTCTTATAATACTCCAACAATTCACATATGATGGCACTACGTGTTGCATATGTTTTAATTCCTTTAGGCCTAAAGGTGGATGGGATTTAAGAACATGCCCACATATGTTCTATCCACCATGTTTGATCACCTAAATGCACATAAATTGTTGATGTCCCATTTGTAAAGCCCCATTTCATTAGTGTTTGTACAAGTTGTTTAACTTACCAACATATATGTTTAAAAGTGAGGAATGGAATCTAAAAAATACCCTAATTAATCTTGAAATGGGTATAATCACAATCCCACAAGCCAAAAAAATTTCAAAGAAAAACATTCAAAATTGGATAAATATTTATGTTTTTGCATTTAAAGTTATGGTAATCATTGCAAGTTGTTTTTTCATTGATATGAATGTCAAGGAATTCAAACCAAAAATCCATTTGATACAATTTTAAGTTTAAGTTTTGATTTAGGACCTCTGAACATGAACATTTATGGCATCATACAAGAGTCGATTTTCCAAAGGATTATCAAAAGAACTCATATAATACAACATATTTGATGGGGAAAAAAAATAGAATAAACACACATTACATTGAAACAACATTCATACCCTAAAATATGCGGAATTCTAAAACTTTACAAAACTTTCCAATATTGATCCAAAATTTTAGAACTTTGAAAGTTCTTCAGCACATATAAATGAGTTATAATATGCATGATGTGTTAGAAAAATTTGTATCTTATTATATTAAAAAAACATAGAAATGTAGAAAATGATTTTTTGGTTAAGATTTGAAATTGTTATCATTTTTACAAACACAACACAAAATTTATGAGGAATGAAAACACTTTTAAAAATTCATATTTATTAAAAAATGATTAAAAAAATGTCATGTACTATGACAACTATAAGCATTTATTATAACAAATTGCAAAAAAAATTACTCCAAAATTCATTCGTATGAAAAAAAGAATTTGGGAAAAGGACATGCAATCCTTTTTTTAAGTAATCATGTTGGCTCATTTTATCTCATTTGCACTCAAATGTGAAGTTTAAACCAAGTTTCAAATCACGAATTAAAAGTGTTAAACCTATGCAAAATGGTGTCAATGCCAATTGAACATTAATTGTTGATGTCAAAGATTTTTCTACTATGATGAAAACGTTTTTTTAACAAAATAATTGAGGGTTATTGTGATGAAGGAAAAGGAAAATTTCACATTAGAGTTCATCCCTAAGGAAGATGATAAAACTTATATTGGGAGGAAGTTGTGCATGTTGAATGAAATACACAAGATGGAATCACCCAACATTGGTGATAATTAAGGATTAATGATAAAAGCCCAAATAGAAAGAATGTTGTCTTAGATCAATGTTGTGCTATTTTTAAATTTTAAGAAAAACCTTTAACTTTAGTTTTGAAAAAATTCATGGGATCAATTCTAGTTTCAGTTTTAATTTTGACTTTTCTTTTTCTTTAAAATGGGATTCAATTTTGATTATGGTTTTTCCAATGTAGGGGTGGTTTTAGTTTAGTTTAGTTTAGTTTTGATTTTTTATTTAGTTCTTGGTTCTAAGGTACGTTCTAAGTAACCTTCCAAATAGTTTTCAAAATCCAAACCAGTACCAAAAATAATGCCAAAACATGAAATATTTATTCCCCAAAAAAACAATTGTACAAAACTTTCACATAATCAAATTGATACAAATGACAATATATCTAGCCTATTTTAAACTTAAAATTTTTAATTATAAACTACACTTATATTTTTTAATGCGTTAATACATTTTTCTCATGCCAATTGAAAACTAACCTTTAGTTCCAAAGTTTCAAAAAACTGGAACCAAAACTAGGTTCAATTCTTAAGGAATATAAAAACAATAATACCCAAAACTTAACTAAAGTCTTATCATAGATATGGAATTAAGTAGGACTAAAAAGTAAGGTTAGGTTGGGATCTAAGAATTGAACCATTTATGGGCTTTATTTTTTGTGATGTTATTGGCAATTTTAATGCATATCAATGATTAAAAATGGTGCTTGAAATGATAATTGGCAATGAAAAATTGGTTATGTTTGTGAATACCAAAAAAAATCCTTACCATCAAATGGAACAACTATTGGTCCTACTAAATTTGCCACATTCTCATGTCAAACATGTTTTTATTAAACTTGTTCCATAATAATTAACCAAGATTTTGAGATTATTCTTGATTATAGTTCCCAAAAGAAAAGGTAAGTAGGAAAGAAACATTTTTTCCTCGAAAATATTGGAATTTGGGGACAAATTTAAGTTGTTCTTAAAATGGATGGTTTTTCAATATTTTTTTGATATTGTGGTGGTGCATTAATTTAAGTTTATCATTACATGGAAGGAATAAGGTTCAAATATGACAAAGATCATTTTATCATTTGTCATTTTCAGGGTGGAAGTATGTAAATAGGAACCAAAGGGATTAATTTACAAAAGGATTGTGAGCTTTTTTTAATCTTTTTTCATTTTTTCATATGAAATGTTTTTTGAATGAATTTTTTTGCAACTTGTTATTAAAAATACATAGAATTTCTGCAATAGATCACATGTTTTGTGTTAATCATTGTTGAATAAATATGAATTTATCAAAATGTGTAAATTCTACTAGATTCTGCATTTCATTTTGAAATTTTATCATAATTTTGAATCATATCAAAATATGATAAATATTTTAGGTCTTTTTTAAATATCATAAAATAAATTTAAAAAATTATGTCATGCACATTACATCCCATTTACATGTGGTAAAAGACTCTTGAAAATTAATTTTTTTGAAAAATATTTTTGAAATTTAAAAAAAAACATATATTTTAAATTGTGCATGCTTTTTAAAATTGGGTAGTAGGTTGTTATCATCTAAATTCTTTACCATCAAAATCATGTTATTACAATAGTCCTTTACCTAGTCCTTTGTAAAATTAACCACATTTGATGCATCATTTATTCAAGTTCAAACGATTTTTTTTGAAACCAAAACCCAAAATTTAATTTAATTAATTTTTAATTTTAATATCAGTCATTTAACAAAACTTGGAATGATTAACATAACTTTAAAATGTCACATGAAAAAAAAAAAAAAAAAAAACATATGTAAAAAAGTTCACAATTTTCACCACTGTTTGACATGGTTTTTGGCTCTTATCTTTGTACTTGCACCCTTTGAATTTGGGGTATACCTACTATTGCCACAAGATAAAAATTGATTTACAAAAATTGTTAGCTACCTTTTGGAACCTAATATAAAATGTGACAATTTTTAAAATTTTTAACAAAAGATTCTTTTAATATTTAATGACTAGAAAACCCTATAAAACACAAATGTGTGTTTCCATTTTGAAAAAAGATCACAAAAAACCAATCGATGGATGGAAGGTGAATTGATTTCTCTAATTACATTTAAAGAAGATAATGTTGATATTGTTTTAATTTCCCAAGTGCTTTTGGATAAAATTAAGCCCAATTTTTATTATTGTTAACAGAAGGCAACAAATTATAATAGTTTGGATTTCCTCACCTAGGTTCCCCTTGGTGTTTTAGTGACCTAAACTAATGAATATTTGGGGATGAAAACATATGATGGAGGGTGGAAATAAAAAAGTCCCAGTAACTTTATTCATTTTCAAAATTAGATAAACTTTAATACATTTTCAGGGTTTTTAAAAAAAAATGTGATATAAAAAATTGGCGAAAATTTTGAAAATAAGTTGAATTTGGTAGAAAAATAAAAAATTCTAAAACTTTATCCAATTGTTTGTCAAAAAAAAAAATCTTGATAAGGGGTTTTTTGTTCCAAATTTGTGAAGTGGGTAGATTAATAATCATCTAGGAACAAATTGGCCAAATTTAGCTATTGGTAGACATGAATGTAGACCTTATGCATTGGTGACAAGCTAAAGACTATGGTTTGAATTTGGAAATTAAAAAAAAAATCAACAAATATGATGACTTTGGACCATTTTTTCCCAATAAATCTTTTGTATGAATTGGAGCCCCCTTTTTCCATTGCCAAATCTTGAAATTTCACCACAAATACAAGTTCAATGCCATTAATAATAAAGATAGGAATTTCTTAAAACTATTTTATCAAATTATCAAAAATTGTATATGGGTGCAAATGGGATAACACGAACCACACTTGCTTGCTTTTTTAATTGCTTTTGTGACTTTTTTTGGGAAATGTTCTTGGAATATTTTTGAAAAATTTTCCAAAAAAATTTAAATTTTTTATTAAAAAAATTCATACTATTTCATTAAGGTTTATGTTTAAAAGTTGGCAAAAAAACCACTTTCAAAAAAAACTAAATCCATTTACAAGTCCTTTTACTATTTGAAAGCAAGCATTATAATGTTTAATGAGTGTTTTTGTTATTTTTTACTCATTGTATTAATTTCAAATTGATTCACATGTTCCCATGATATATTAAAAATACAAACTATATAGACAAATATTACAATTTCAATATCAAATTTAATTACGACTTTAAAACATGAAAAAACCAAGCAACGTTACACTTGTTATGGTATGTGTTATTGTGACTGCATCCATATAGTTTTAATATTTAGTGGACTAATACCCCCATTATAACTAGCAATACTTATTGTGATTTATTAATTAGTAGTGGGTGACAATGTTGTCAAAACTAACATGATGTGTCCATTTTGAATCAATCATCACATTGACATTTGTTCGTATGCTTCAAATTCATACATTAGGTTGGACATTGATCATTTTTTTTTGTGATAGAGAATTTTCAAAGCAATTTTGTCATTGATTGTCTTGAAGAAAATTCCAGCTAATACATGTTCCCAAAAATAAATTTACAAGTTTAAGTTGATTTCCATCATTAATTAATGGCCAAAAGATATTTTCATTGTTGAACGGCAAGCAACCAAAAGAGATTTCAACCCATGGATAGTGATCACTTTCAATCACCATCCAACAATGGAACTCAAATATTAAATTGCCATCTAGTTCAATGGAGATCACTTTCAATTGCCATACAATGATGTTGAAAGTTGATGAAGGTGTTTTCCATCTACTTTTAATCCCCCCCCCCT
>Ga0209208_10012829_pt1 | contig 10548 bp, 11 predicted proteins | sample S1TSphfallax_3_FD_187694 | JGI IMG/M metagenome (GOLD analysis project Ga0209208, IMG submission 187694) | Host-associated microbial communities from peat moss isolated from Minnesota, USA - S1T2_Fd - Sphagnum fallax MG (SPAdes) (version 2) | ecosystem: Host-associated > Plants > Peat moss >... | reverse complement strand
ATGGTGTCCACACATTAGCAAATGTTGTTATCATTGACCCCGTTTGAGTTGATTTGGTTTCATGGGCTGTTTTTTGTCATGGGGTTATGACGACGATTACAACTCAAGCGAAGGATGTTCTTTATTATAATCAGTTCACAGTGGACATGTTTCTCTATCTAGTTATGGAGGTTTTTGGATGTCTACACTAACAAGTGGATAAGTATTTTCATTGATGTGCCAACATGGCATGGGGAGTGAAGGGTACTAGAGGCCTTCTTCTTTTAGTTTTGTGCACATTTTATAAGTAGAGGCTGTCAATCGCGTTATAATGTGTGAAGGTGATTTCTATTTTGAGATGTGCTATTGCAATAGGTGAGGGTTCTTCTAGGTTAGGTGTCCTTTTAACATGTTCTCCCCTTTTTTTATTTGATATGTTTTTTATGATAGGTTTGGTTCAAGAACTTGATGTTCCTTTTATGGTTCGCACTCTTGGGTGGTTCTTTTGTCTTCTTGGACGCATGTCTTTCCATTTTGTTCCTTGTATTCCCCCTTTTTTGGGTGCTTTGGTTTATTTATGATTCGTAGGGTTTCATCGCTTAGTGGTTCCTTTACCTTTGTGTGGCACATCTCTTTTGACATGTTTGCTTGCATGGACTTTTTAGTCCTTGCCCTTTGTTTTCTTTTTTTTTTCCTTTTCTTGGGTGCTTTCTTTCTTTGAAGTTTGGCAAAGTTTCATCGTTTTCATTTTGCATGGCAGGTTATGGCACATTTGAAAAGTAGTTAGAATCACACAAAATTTCAAGACATTTTTCAGCAACCAAAATGGTGGTGCTACCTTTTTAAGTTTTTGTAGTTGGAAATGATTAGAACTTCCTTTTGGATTTTAAGCATGATTTTGGTTGGTGTTAATTAATTTGCATGTTCCAAGGGAAAAAAAAAACAAATAAGAACAAAGAAGTTGCTTGCTAATTTTTGGGTATTATTTTTGCCATTTTGTGATTAAAATAAAAAGATTGCTCTATCACAAATTCCCTGTAAAACAAAAAAAATTGGCAAAAAGTGAGGAAAAACTTAAAATTCACCAAAAATTGCCAAACTACTTACAACATGAAAAGGTGCTTAAGGTTTTTCTATCTTCATAATTTTAATATCACTAAATTTGGCTAAATATTCTTATGGATGATCACCACTTAAGCAACGTCACAAAATTGAAAAAAAAAATACACACACTGACATGAAGGTCAAGTGTTTTTTTCTTTGGGGGGAGAGGGGGGGGGGGGCAAATTTTATATCAAACTATTCCACCCCAAAAAATCTAAAACTTTTGCCATGTTTTTACACATTTTTTAAGCAAGTAGTCAGGAGATAAAAAGATTTAAATATATATTTATTTTCATAGCTGGGTGTATAGCCAAATGTGGCTAAATCTCCTTGTGGATGATGACAAATGTGGCAACATCACAAAATTGAAAAAAAAACACACACACAAGCAAGCACACTTAATAATATTCAGGCCTACATGCAATCCTATTTTCCTGAACATCATTGTTTTTTTAATATTAAAAAAGATAATAAGAACCGGCGGTTCTATAACTCCGAATTCTTTTGAGAGGAAATTTCAGCAGTTGTGTGATTCTGAAATAATTTTTAGAAAGAAAAACTGGACCGGCGGTTCTCCAATTCTGAAATATTTTCAAAAAGAAAAAAATCAAACCGGCGGTTCTCCGATTCTGAAAATGTTTAAAAAAGAAAAAAGGAACCGGCGGTTCAAATACCAACTGGACACGGGTAGGTACGTAAAAAGGACACTCCGAAAAAGGAGGCGGAAATTGGGGCTGCGGAAATAACTCCGCAACTCTCTCCTTTTCTTGTTATCTTCTGCTCTTCTGGGTTTTGTGTGCGAGCTCGACCAATGTTCTCTCTCGATCGCGAGCGCTTTTGATGCAAAAAAATTGTCGGGATTTCATCACAACTGAGTCGAGATTTTGTTGGGCAGAGTCGGAATTTTTCGGTGTCTGTTTTGGTGCTGTGTTTTTGTGTGTGTTATACGCGTCTGAAATTTTCCAGCATCGCATATCACATAGTTGTTAGGGTTTCTGTTTTTCCTGCACAGGCGTGTTCCCTTTCCTAAGAGGAGAATGGAAATGGGTGTGGTGTGAGGTTTGTGTGTGTGTGTGTGTGTGTGTGTGAGAGAGAGAGAGAGTGGCAAAGTGATGGGGTTTTCAGGCATGGGTTTTGTGTCCAGGAATAGGGCGTCTTGTTCATCTTCTGCTGGTGGTGTTGCTTCTTTTCTTCTTCGTCTTGTGATTCCTGTATTGCTGGTTGTGCTATGGAGTTCTTCTTTGGGGGTGGAAGGATTCTACCTTCCTGGTAGCTACATGCATCCATACCGGCCCACGGAAAGATTGGAAGTGAAGGTGAACTCCATAACATCAGTGTCCACGGAGCTGCCCTACAGTTACTACAGCCTTCCCTTCTGCAAGCCTGAAGGCGGCGTCAAGAAAGTGCGGGAGAATATCGGGGAGCTTCTGATGGGAGATCAGATTGAGAATTCGCCCTATCACTTCTCAATGAAGAGGGAGGAAGTGGGTGTCAAGGTGTGCAGCATGCCAGCACTCACGGAGAATGATGTGAAGCACTTGAAACAGAGGATAAACGACAATTACCAAATCCAGATGACTCTTGACAATCTGCCTGTCACAACTGAAAGTGAAGAGGCGAGCAAGAGCAGGAGGACTGGATTTGAGATTGGAGTCAAGGCAAAGAACCAGCATTACATCTTCAACCATCTCCAGTTCAAGGTCTTGGTCCATCCTTATGATAGCGGCCTTGGATCTGGGGCATCTGTTATGACTACAGGCGAAGGAGATGCCTTTGTTACATCAGCTAACAATGACAACTTGAATGGAACTTTCATGGTTGTGGGATTTGAGGTTTATCTATGCAGTTCAGCTGCAGACGAGGCGGCTCAGAAGGCTGCACCACATGAGCCAATCAAAGTTAATTGCAACACGTCACCCCAGGAAATCACGGTGGGGGCACAGATTGTGTACTCCTATGATGTGAAATTTGAGAAGAGTTCCATTCGGTGGCCGAGTCGGTGGGATGCCTACCTCAAAATGGAAGGAGCAAGGGTTCATTGGTTTTCAATATTGAACTCACTCATGGTGATCTCGTTCCTGGCTGGGATCGTGTTTGTGATCTTCTTGAGAACTGTGCGGCGGGATTTGACAAAGTATGAGGAGCTTGACAAGGAAGCACAAGCTCAAATGACAGAGGAGCTCTCTGGGTGGAAATTGGTAGTTGGTGATGTGTTTCGGGCACCAAGATTTGCCAAGCTGTTTTGTGTGGTCATTGGAAATGGGGTACAGATCATATGTATGGCAGTTGTAACAATTCTGTTTGCAGCTTTTGGATTCATGTCCCCTGCATCCCGTGGCATGCTCCTCACAGGCATGGTGCTGCTATATATGTTTCTGGGAATTGCTGCTGGTTACACAGCATCAAGAATGTGGAGAATGGTTTCAGGAGATTCCACAGGCTGGAGAACAATTTCATGGTTGGTTGCTTGTTTCTTTCCTGGAATTGCTTTCTCGATACTCACAGTGCTGAATTTCATCCTCTGGGGAAGCAATAGCACAGGTGCCATGCCCATCTCTCTTTTCTTCACATTACTCCTCTTCTGGTTTGGGATTTCGGTGCCATTGACATTGCTGGGAGGATACTTGGGGACGCGAGCAGAGCCAATCACGTTCCCAGTCAGAGTAAACCAGATCCCTCGAGAAATTCCACATCAAAAGTACCCTTCATGGCTGCTGGTTTTGGGAGCAGGGACTCTGCCTTTTGGGACACTCTTCATTGAGCTCTTCTTCATCTTGTCTAGCATGTGGATGGGTCATGTGTACTATGTATTTGGATTCCTGTTTGTGGTACTGGTTCTACTGGTGATTGTCTGTGCAGAGGTGTCAGTGGTGCTGACGTACATGCACTTGTGCGTTGAGGACCATCACTGGTGGTGGAAATCCTTCTTTGCATCTGGTTCTGTGGCACTGTATGTCTTTTTGTACTCCATAAATTACTTAGTGTTTGATTTGCATGGATTGAGCAGTGCTGTGTCTGCAATCCTCTACATGGGCTATTCTGTGCTCATGGCAATTGCAATCCTGTTTGCAACTGGTACAGTAGGGTTCTTAACATCATTTTACTTTGTGCACTATTTGTTCTCCTCAGTGAAGATTGACTGAGTGCTATGCAGCACACCCGAATGTGGTGCCTTTCATGGAGACAACAAAGTTGCAGGAAGGACAGTTGAGCGTCTTCTTGAGATGTTGGAACTGCTCTTCTCATTGCTCTGAAGGAGATACAGCACTTAGGTCTCTGATTAGATATAGGTAAGAATTAGTAAAGGGGCTTGGACATGGGAAACTGGTGTAGTGTGCTCTTCTTGTGTACCATTGAGTTTTTCCAGAACAAGGTTCAGTTGTCATGTGAATTCACTTGTTGCAGACATCTCCAAATGTATCTCCCCATCTTGCACTCCTTCAAACCCATCTCCTGTATTGCACCCATGTGATTGTCCATATGGTTTGATTGTCTGCTTGTGGCAAGTGCTCTTTCTGTTTTCATTTGGAGCTTGTGACTCTTGCAGTTCAAGGGTTTCTTGAGGGGACTGGGAAGTGCACTTTCTGTTTTTGTTTGGAGCTTGTGACTCTTGCAGTTCAAGGATTTCTTGAGGGGACCGGGAAGTGCACTTTCTGTTTTTGTTTGGAGCTTGTGACTCTTGCAGTTCAAGGATTTCTTGAGGGGATGGCAAGTGCACTTTCTGTTTTCGTTTGGAGCTCATAACTCTTGCAGTTCAAGGATTTCTTGAGGGGATGGTAAGCGCACGCACTGTTTTCATTCGGACTTGTGACATCTTGTAGTTCAAGGATTTCTTCAGGGATGATGGTGTTATCACTGTACTAGGTTGAAGCTCATCATCATGCCTTTCCAGTTTCAAAAGCCATGACACAAGAGTGCGGAGAGTAAGGTAAAGAGTTGATTGCTCTGGCAATAGTGGAGCATCAGTGGAGGCAAGCAACAAAAGTGTCATTCAGTTTGGTCAGTGATCTCAAGAGTCTAACCTGGGTTGGTAATACAGCAGAAAGAAGATATACCAGAAAGAATTTGTAAGTCTTGGAATCTTGACAGACAATATCCCATATAAGAGGTATGCACAAAAAACCAGTCTAAAGATGAAGTGCATTGCCGCACATTTTGAAGACTCGTGCGAGGCTTAAAGCTTTGAAGTTCAAACTCTAGGCTTTGATGCGGGTCTCTTCTCATTTGCCCTTTTTGAAGCTCTTGATCCATCTCTCGAGCAGCTCACCAGCGTCTGTTGCGGTTGACGACGCCGCAGCGCAATCTTCGATAGCGAGAACCGGTTCGTCAGAAGCAGTTGTGGATATGGTTCCGAGTGCCACGCTAACGCCGCCGCTGAGAACCCTCCTCTTTGCCTTTGGTTCTATTAGGTCTTTGCAACGGTTGCTCTCGGCGCATGCAACAAGAACATGTTCTTGCGGGGATGTTGCGTGCTGGTGATACCCCAGTACAATGCGGCGACAAGGAGCCGCTGAGGAGGAGCAGTAGCAGTGAAATTCTTCTTAAACGTTTTGTTTGCCATGGAAGAAGAGGAGGGTGCGCCAAGAAGGGGATCTTCTTCGGCGGGGGGATGGAGGACGAGGACTGCAGCATCCTCCTCCTCCTCCAGTAGTGTCTTCAACAGGCTTGGTCCTCGGGTGCAGCCCTATGTTCCGCAGCCGGTTCATGATCCGCCGCTGCCTGGAATGATCTTCGGATGCACCACGGATACTTACCAGGAGTGCATGGCGCGGCAGCTGTTTGCATTGCCAGAAAGGAACAGGAATCAGGTCAGAGATCACTGTAGAAAGAGACTCTCATGTGGCTGCACTTTGCAAAGAAACCTTGTTTCCACTTTCTGATGTTTCTGAGACCAGACACGAGAGAGCGACCCAGTCATGGAGAACATTGTTCTAAAAGAGTTTTGCAGAGTTTGCTGTGTGATTGTTTGTCACCAGGTTCTGCGAGTTGTGCCTGGCTCCAAGCTCTTTCTCTTCAACTTCAGAGTCAAGGAGATGTCAGGGATCTTTGAGGCAACAGGTCATGGGGGCATGAACATTGTGCAGGATGCTTTCAAAGGACTATTCCCAGCACAGGTTTTCACACTTTTTCTCCACAATCCCCTGGAGATCCAATTCTTTTGTGTATGAAATTCCAATGCTTTTCTAGTTCAATGTAGTCCTCCTTCTCCTCCATTCTTCTCCATAAAGCAAACTGGCTGGGAGTGTGTATTTTAAAGCTGCTCTATTGCTCTCTAGCAGGTCAGACCCACTTGGATCCTTGAAATTTTTAGCTTGCATGCATTATTGATTGAGTTCTGTGGCACTAAAGCTGAAATCCTCGAGCTCACTCAGCCCCCTGCAACTCTCATGTTTTTTTTTCTTTGCATTGTGTAGGTGAAAATTCGGTGCATAAGTATTTGCCCTAATCTGCCAGCTAGCATTTTCAGGCGAGCCATACATGAGAACTATTTTGACATCAGCAAGTTCAAGTATGAGCTTACGATGATTCAGGTATGTAAGAACAACCCCAGGTTGCATCACATTGTGAAGCTCACATTGTCTTGTGATCAAAGCATTTCCATGTGATCACTATAATAAAGAGCAAAAGTTTGACACAGGTGTGTTGAAAGGCAGGTAGGCAGGCTTGTGGAGCTGTTTAAGAAAAAGGCTGAGTATGTCGCACGATATCTAACAATGGTTGACTGTCACTACATTCATGTTTCACAAAACTGTCAAGACCCTGAATACCAGAAACAACCTCAACATCATCAGCCCAAACATTCAAGAAAGGTTCTTGCCCCCTTCACTGCTGCATAGTGGATGTGAGATATTCTTGCAGGGATCTGGGTTTAGTAGAGAAATTTGTATGCTAAAGTACAAGTACTACCCACTGAGCCCTTTTTTATGGCATGATAAAATTCCTGTTGTGCAAACGCATGCTGGACCAGGTTTGAGGATTCATTTGCATCTGCCCCATGAAGTTTTTGGGTGCCTCTTCAGTTTGGGAATCTGTGGCCTGTCTGTAAAATTTATTTGTGGGCCAAAAATTCTTTGAAGCTGGATCTGAGCTCTGGCATTACAGCAGAAGATGTGGTCAAGACAAATGTGATATTGTGGCTCCTGCATGCCTGATGTATTTACCCTTTGGCCATAGCCAGTTAAATCTGTGTGATCATGTAGTATCTGTTTATGTGCAGAGGACTGCCAAAGAAGCTATAGAGGGCCAGACCATTTTGGAGATGCCACAGTCTGCATTTGATCATGGGCCGTCAACTGTGGTAGCAACAAGCAGTCATCATTCTGCTGAACCCAAGAAACTGGCAGATTGTTCATTGGAAGAGTGGGACATGGAAACTGGGACTTGTGCTTGCACAGCTGTAAAGCTTGTATCTGATACTAGAAGACACTCAATGAGAACAGAAGAATCTCAACTGCTTGCAGGGAAAAGGCAGGAGAGTGTGAAGGATAGTGCATTCGAGAGAAACTCAAAACCCATAGCTTTGTCTGTGACAACTGAGGTAATTTCAGTGAGCAGTGTCAAGGCTGTGCCAGGACTGGACATGAGACAGAAAGAGAATCAAGGAGATGTTTCTATTGAAGAACTGGGTCAGAAGGTTCAGAATGATGGTCTCAGAAATGATGAGACACTTGAGCTGAAAAACCGAGATGGTTCCTGCATGGAAACTGATACACTTGATGGTGTCAAAACATTGGACCCATCTACCAGAAGTCTTGACAAAATGAAAGTGACATTACCTGATCTAGGTGAATTGCAAGTGCAGCACAGTTTGAAGGTTGTTGAGCAGGAAAGAGAGGAAGGGAAACTTGTGGAAATAGTGGCTGTCAAGCTGCATAATCAAGATAGTAACAGCCAGGAAAGTGGTAAGCATGAAGGTTATCAAACACTGGACACATCCATTGGACATGTCCAGAAATTGAGGTTACCAGGTCCAGTTTACTCAGAAATGGAGAATAGTTCAAAGGTTGTAGAGGAGGAGAAGAGAGAGGAAGGGGAACTTCAGGACATAGGTGCTGTGGAGCTGAGTGATCAAGATGGTATGAACACGGAAACTAGTACACAAAATGATGGCAGGCTACTGGATGCATCTACCAGAGGTCTTGATCAAAGGAAGGCATGGTTACCAAGTGAATTGGATATGCAGCACACTACAAAGGCTGAGGAGCAGAAGGCAATTGAGGAAGGGAAGCTAGATTCTGTTACTTCTCTTCCAGTCCCAGGATTTTCTTTGGTGTTTGAAACCATTACTTCTGTTGTAGTAGACAAGTCTATATGTGCAAAAGATGTTATTGGTTCTGGCCTTCAGAAGAGACAGAGAATTGAAGGTGACTCTGCAGATTCAAGGACCCACAATAATGGGGACAAGGCAGATGGTTTGCAAACTGCTGAGAAAGTAGTGGTTTGTGCATGTGGAGATCCACAAGGCTTCCCTGCAACGGAAATGACAATGGATTTTGCTACTACCTGTGGTCATGAGGCAGCACACCTTTCATCTGAGGGTGAGCCTGCAACGGAAATGATAATGGATTTTAGTGCCTGTGGTCATGAGGTAGTACACCTTGCATCTGAGAGTGAGGATGGCACTAACATATCAAAGCAGACTTTGCTTGTTTTGGGAAGAGAACAGAATCTTGAGGATACCACTATTTCTGCCAGGGATGTAGAGAAAAAGCTGGAAGAACTAGAAAAAGGAAGTGCAAGCATCCAAGAGACTTTTTTAGCAGTTGAGACCACTGCATCATGTGCACTGGCTGTAGCAAGTAAGCATGTAGTGCAGGATACTGTTGTGAGTTTTGGGGTCATCAATAAGCAAAGTTGTGCAGTGGTGGCACCAGTGCAACTGAAGGTGGAGGGGGTCAAAGGGTCCCAGGCTTTGGAGGAAGCAGAAATTTCTGAACTTTCCAAGTCAGGAGTTCGTTTAAAGCTTGAAGGAATGGAATGTGAATCAGAGATCCCAAAATCATCCATGGAAGTTGATTGCAGTTCATCAGTGGGAGGAGATGAGCCTCAAATTGTGGATGGTGTTGTCTTGGAGCTTGATTATGCACAGATGTGTGATGGGGCTTCCTGCAAAGAAGGTAACACTTGAGTTTGAGAATTTCTGGAAGTCTTAGGACCACAGAACTGAGCCAAGACTTGCCTTGATTGGGTTGTTGACCATTGCCCCTTCTTCCATGGTCCATTGCTGTCTAAGATAACTAGCACGAGCAGCTACTCAACACATTTATTGGACATTTTGTAATATTTGGTATCTCCTTGTTTATGCTGCAGCTGTAGAGGATCATGCAGTTGCACATGACAGAGCAGCATCTCCTGTTCATCCAGATGACAATACTGATGAGGTCATAGAGCTGGATTTAAACATGGAAGAGGAGGCAGGGGCAAAAGATACTGAAGTTGCTGCTGGTAACCAAGTAATTGGAAAGCAAGTTCGCTCTATCAAAGACATCACTCCCTGGAAGTTGCTGGGCAGGAGTCTGTAACCCACTGCTCCAAGCTCTTTGTCTTTCCTGCAGATGGTGACTATGTGTCCTGTGTACAATTATGTCGATGGATTCTGAAGCCAGAGGGGCTCATCTGCAGTTAATGGGTTATGTTCTCCCTGTGAAGGCTCTGTCTCCAGCAACCAGTTGTTTTCTGATGGTGGTTGTGTTTATCTTTCTCTGCATATGCTGTAACTGGACAAGCTTCCACAGTCCAGCAAGGAGGGTGAAGCTACTGTATTAAGGATATCACTGTGCAAGTACCTCTCTACCCAAAGCATATACAGCAGATTTTGTCATCCTAAACTGGTTATGGAGGATTATGGATTTGTCTACACCTTTGAAGCTGTCAGTGATAATCAAGTACGTGTAGATCCAACAACACTGGTGGAAATGATGACCGTTTGGTGGCTAGCAATTGTCTTTAGTTTTGGTCAAGAAAGACCTCACTGTTGCACATACAGCTACCATCTGTCTTGCACAATGCTGGAAATGGTTCCACAGCCCAAGGCTATAGTGGATCACATTGTGTTGTGTTTGAGATAGTGAGAGCTTTTCTGTGAGCTCACCACAAAGTGGTGCCATTTTTATCTCAAGGCATTTTGAGTTGATCACATGAGTAATACTTTGGACAATTTCTGTTTCACATGTCAAAATCATGTTTGAGATTTATACATTCTTGGGGACTAGGCATTTGAAACTTAGGGTTGATGCCTAATGTCTTGAAGTAATGTTGAGTGTCATTCATGCAATTAAGATCGAATGCATTCTCTACATTGAAAGAGTGCAAGACAAACTACAAAATACAGATAAACCAAAAATAAATAAAAGTTCAAAATAAAGTTTGATTTATGATGAATTATAATTGAAAATTACTCTGAAATTGTTGTAGTGACAATCACCAAAATACCCATCCTACATAAATCAGATCCAATGAAACATT
>Ga0209208_10012828_pt1 | contig 10549 bp, 8 predicted proteins | sample S1TSphfallax_3_FD_187694 | JGI IMG/M metagenome (GOLD analysis project Ga0209208, IMG submission 187694) | Host-associated microbial communities from peat moss isolated from Minnesota, USA - S1T2_Fd - Sphagnum fallax MG (SPAdes) (version 2) | ecosystem: Host-associated > Plants > Peat moss >... | reverse complement strand
GGAATGCCAAGCTAGACTGCAAGCTCGAGCTTCGTATGCTGTTGGAAGGCTTTGAGCACGTATTGCAAGAGGTGCGTGTTATAGTTTGCCAAAGCCCTTTTTTGTTTTGTTTTGTTTTTTTTTTTTGTTTTTGGACCCCCCATGCTTGGCTCTGCTTGATGAGGACTATATCTTTCTCTCATCTCCTACCATCAGCAGCAACACAGTAGTGTCTGTTTTTTTTTTTTTCCTTTTCCGAATTTTGCAAGATGCAGGAGGCTGTTTAGATAGATTGCAGAAGGGGAGTTGTAGTACTCTTCTTAGATGGGATATGGAGAAGGATTGTGATATGTTCATTCAAGAATGTGTGGTTTGGTACTGATTGCTGGAGGGATGTATGCTGGTGGTTTCTCTGGGTGCTTGAAACAGCGAATGAAACAGAGCTTGGATGTTGCAACATTTGTTGAGGAGTTCAAGGACATTTTGGTAGCCCTACTCAATGCTCATTTTGTGCTATTGTTGCCTGCAAGATACTGGCACTGCTGATTTCAGATTGATACTGCGGCTGTGTCTTCATTGATTGGATTTGTAAGAACACATCATCCTTCTTGACTGCCACAGCTGTTTTGTCTAAAGGGTTTTCCTCTCAACTTTGTCATTGTGTCAGGATCGCATAGTGCAGGCTCAACCACAGGTCGTGTTACCTCCAGCATCCTTCTATGCCCGGATTGTTGCAGAAGTAAGTGGTAGCTGCCTGCACAAGTTTTCTCAGAAGCAATACCCCCACATCTTCACTTTTTAAGCATTTTTTCCTTTGTAACCATCAGAATCACTTTGAGGAAAAAGTCATTTAGAATGGAACCCTGGCCCCCCACCCTGCCCCCTTGCAGAAACCTCTTTGTGCTATGCATTGGTGCTCCTGTAATTGTGCATTACATTATGCCCTTGTGTTTTGCTCCATCAACAATCAGTATTCTACTTTTTCACACTGAACCTCATTTGTTGGTCATATCTGGTATGATTCTGGAGATGACAGTTACCTGACAGCATCATTCATTGTTTGTTTTAGGTAGACTTGTGTTAACTTAGGTGTCATGTCCTGTTTCTGATGATGATTTTATGCTTGAGGCTGGAATTCTTGCAAATTTTTTGCTGTGGTAGATTGAATTTGGGTGTTGGTGATCAGATAGAAGCAATTGGGTGGGAGCATGTGGCATGGATATCTCCTCAGCTTACCACACTTCACTTATGTTTTTTGTAAGTTAAAAGCACTTAAACCTTGTTAGATTCAAGCCATAAGAATTGTAGACATTATGTTGTTTTGCATCTTCTTCACCATGCTTGAGAAATCTCTTTCACAAGTGGGAATTGCTTGATGCAACTCTGAAGTGTGTTGAACAATCAACAAATTTCATAACTAAATGCAGGTCAATAGTGTCTCTTGAACAACCAGGCAGTAAACTGGTAGTGTGTTTGCCATATATGTTTGATCAACTGGGGAGTGGATCTAACTTCAGGACTCATTGAAGGAAAGAGATGAAGCCTAAACATAATAATCTGTAGTTGAAACATGGTGGCCCTTGTAATGTCTGTCTGGTGATCATGTTTTCCGCAATCCAATACATTGCTTTTTATTGAGTGCAGTGATGTAGCAGGCCGGGAGCATATTGTGCATGTAAACTTGCCACCAGACTACCCTGAAAAACAGCCCTTGGCTACTGCTGTAAGTCCTTCAATGTGCTACTTTCCATTGGGGTGGTCACCTATCCAAATGCTTGGAGTTCTCTGTGGCTCATTCTTCAGCCTGGAAAGTGATGCTATCCTTACACACTTGTATTTATTGCAGGATCTTCCCATTGCTGTGGAGTTACGATGGGGACCAGATGGAACTATGAATGCCATTCTCTCACAATTCCAACTTGTAGGGTTCACCTTTTCCTTTCTCAAGTATGTTTCACTTTCAACTGTGGCATTTGCCTTGAAAGGCTAAAGTTCTAGGTGTTCCTGGAGGGACAAAGGGTTCAGCAGAAAATGGATATTCATTAGTCTCTATTGAGACTATGGACGAAAGCAGATGAATGGTTGTGAAGGGTTAGCTGTTAACATATGAAGACTGGTCAACGTAGGCTGCAGAGCGTTTCCAAGACTTTTGGGCAAATATGGAGGACATAGACAAGCATGTGTGGGTGATGGAACCTGAACACCCTTCCCGTGCCAATTGCTTCCGCCGAATTGCTCTTGGTAGATAGTTCATGCTTTTTGTTCTGTTGTTGGTTGTTGATTCTTCTCGAGTGCTAGCCATCATCATGACCAAGTCATCCTGTTGCATCTGGAAATGTGACAGAAACTGAGATGCAGATTCTATGTAGTGGTTTTTCCAAAATTTTGGATGGATTACTATATAGTTATCTACACCCACTGTCAGTAGCTGATGAAGTCACTGGGTGGTGATGACAGCTCATCACTACTATTCATGATGGAGGTGATGGTCTGACACTTTGTGAGTGACTCTCACAAGATTATGACTTGCACTTATTGTTGTATTGCCTTCAAATTGTTGTTTTGGAGATTTCATTTCTCATAAGTATTATGTTGTTTGCACAGTCCTTGATATGTTTCTACAAAGTTGGAGTGGTCTCTGACTCTCACTATGCACTGACATTGTCATTCTTACTTATGATGTATGATTTGGATGCCAAGTTCACCACTTCTTCATCAAGAGTAGTTTGGGTTAGCTTTGCTCTTAATCATGGATTGTCATGTGTTTGGTCATGACTACCAATTAGTGGAATTGAGTGGGTCTTGGTCTGTTGCAGGTGGCCACTGTTCATTATCCATCACTGTCAACCCCCTGTCACCCCGATCAATACCAGAGTAAGGAATCTTCTTTTTGAACCTGCTCATGCTCTTTCCACACTTATGGTGTGCTTGCAGGTTTGATTATGTGCTTAATATCATACTGTAATACAAAATTAGTCATATCATGAGCTTTGGTTGCTAGGTATCGATTTTTTGGTTCAGATGCACTAATTTCACCAATTCGAAAGCGCATGGATAGCTGCATGAGCCACTGGTATGTGTTAGCTCTCCTTACTTCAACAGTATGTGATTACCTTTATTGTCTGCCTCTTGCTTGTCACTATGAAAAGATTCTCCCGAAATCTGAAATATATCATCAGTCGTAATGTTTCAACTTCATGCTTATGTACTTACCAGGATGGATAGACTTTTGCGGATCAATTTGGAGGATGTTTTGGAGCTAACATTTCCTTGTCCACAAGACACTGATCAGGATGATATCAGTGCCAACTGTATAATATGCTATAACTATCGGCTACCTCATGGTACATATATAACATATTTGTATCATTGTCTCATGGATTATGATTCATTTTGAGTTGAGGCCATTTGGAAAATTATTTGTGATTGCCTCATAATTCAGTGGCTATATTTTATCTATCATTTGCATTATCTGCCTCTGAGAATTTTGACCAAATGTATTGAAGCAAGGTCATATTGTTGAGCCCATCCTTCATGGAATTGTATGTAGGGACTGGAGACTGGGTAAGCAAAGAGGGCCTTGTGCCAGACAGGGTGTGTGACAATGGCAGCTGTGGACGTCCATTCCACAGTGCCTGTCTGGTGGAGTGGCTCAGAGCCATACCGACTACAAGACAGTAAATTGCCTATTCTTGCACTCTTGTGATATTTTCCATCCTTGTTTATTCCCAGTTCATATCTGATTCTGTTATAATGTTTTTGCAGTTTTGCTATTTCTCGGCTTTATGTCACCACTGAGCAACTCATATGGTAAGCATTTTGTACTGTCTTGCAGGTCATTTGATGTTCTTTTTGGCTCTTGTCCTTGCTGCTCACATCCAATCATGGTCAAGTGCACATCTGGTTAGACCTGTTGGTTTGTTAGTCAAGGGGGGCTGGTCTCGCACCTCATGGTGATATTCAACCACCGAGTCATTCAGAAAGTCAGCATTTTGGAGCAGGGATATGCACAGGATTGGGGGGATATGCTCCGGAATTGTGGGAGCTATCAGACTTTCCTGGTGAAGTTGTTCACAATTCACAAGGATGGTAAGTAAAACAAAGCCTTAAGATCAAGCGGAATAGGATTTGCCAAGCACATTCATTGACCAGGTCCATTGGGTTCTTTTTTTGGTTTTGACAGCAACCTTCCTATCACTGTATGTCTCAGAGGTGCATACGGGGCAGATTATGTGGTTGGTGTATATACTGCAATTGAGTTTTAGGTGCTTAAAATTGGGGCAGATTTCAATTTTGCAGCACAGTCCAAACCATTTAAAAACCAGTTTTGTTGAGTCACTTGATGTTGAGGCTTGGTAAATTTTGCAGTTAAAACCAGTTATGAGAACAAAGACTTTTGCAGATGAATTGTTTCTTTGAAAAGAAAGGAACTTTTGTTGTGTGCTGTAAATAAACTGTCATTCAAATTGAATCGTGTATGATGCAATTGGTTACTAGGTAACTGGCTTGAGCATGCCGGTTACCATGAATAGTCCTGGCATGCCTGAACTATTCACGGTGACCTGAACCAGTTACCAAATCCAAAGAAAGAACTGATGGGTAAAGGTCAGGTATATAGATCTTTGAGTGTTGTTTTAAAGAATCAAGAGAACTGAACTGGCGAAAGAACTTGCGCCAAATGATTGGTTCTTTGCAGCCATTTTCTTTTGTGCAAAATTTTGCACTGTTGTGGAATTTTTGAAAAAAAAAAACTTGTTGCAAATTCAATAATTGTTTTGGAAAAAAAAATCCCCAAATTCTGAAAAAAATCATTAAAGATCAGCAGATTTCTATACATAGTTCAAGTGGGTAGCCAATAATGCATAAATGATGTTTACGCCGTTTTCCTTTGATATTTTGTTACTCGCAAAGTTTGGCTAAATTGGTTTATGGATGATTGCCACCTTGACTACATCACAAAATTGAAAAGAAAATATTGGGTAATTGCATGGCATTTTTTTATGAACAGGGAAGCAGAAGTCATTTTAATTCTGAAAATTTGTTTAAATCTTCAAAATAAAATAAAAAATGCAGTTTCAAAGATTTATCTAAATGATGAAAACAAAGAACTACCCAATACTTCTAAATTTTTAAAATCCCAGAAAAAAGAATTTTTGCTTCAAAACATTATTAATCTTCTATGTTTGCATCTTTTCATATGATCTTTTTTTTTGTGTGTGGTTATGGGCATGGGAAAAAACAATAACAAAACAAAAAGGCATAGTGTCATATGTAGTCAGGTTTCATTATGAGAAAGGATTAGCACATTGTATGTGTGTAGTTATGTTTGGTTATGGTAGAGGACCAACCCATTGTAATGCACATCCTTGGGTGGGTTTAAGAGAAAACTAACATAAGCAAAATGCAAATAAAAAATTGATTGTTCAGTTATGGGGGTTTAGGCTTACACTAAAGGGCATGAAACCTTTCATTAATAAACCCTAAACCTAACAAGGATACAATGTTGAATGAGTAGACCAAGCCATAGATCAATCTTTCATAAAGAAAAACATCAAGGCTGGGTTCAAAGCTATAAGTATTTGGCCTTTCAACCCCAAGGCAATGAACAACAAGATTTGACCTTTAAAAATTTACAATACAATGAGCATCAACAACCATGGAAGTGATCAAGAGGAATACACATTAGATGAAGAAATTGATCAGAATCAAAATCAACAATGGAGGGAGGAATTTAATGTTGCAAAAATTTTCCATATAGTTGAAATATCAATCCATCAAACAACACTTGAAGATCATCCTACCAACAAGTTAAAATTTGACCATTATGTAGACATGCCTCGAAGCCCTACTGTGATATAATAGTAGTTAGAGGAGATTATAAACCTAGATGAGGTTATTCCTAAGTTGGGGTAAGAAACCCAAAGTCCATCAAATTTGATTCAAGAAGCCATGAGGTTGCACAATTTACTTTATTTACCTCATTTACTTGTAAGACACACAAGGGGAAATGAGTCATTAGTTGATTTCTCAATCACATGTTGTGATTTTTTGTTGAATATTTAAACATTCTAAGGAAAAAAACCATGGACAAGGTAGTTACAAAGGAAATCAAAAAAGGAAAAATAAATATAAATAAAAAATAAACGAGCTAAAAGAGGAGCAGAGTTGGGGACTGTAGCAAATAGAACAAATATTAGAAGTCTTGAAAAGCATGCTAGAGCACAATTTACTACAACTTGGACTCCAATAGCTATTAACAAAGTTGGTGATAAATTTCACCAGAACTTTCAAGTAGGCTTGCAAGTAAATCCACATAGGTACATGGGTGTCAATCTTGGATGCACAATTTGGGTTCAACAATAGGCTAGGCCAATGAACACAAGTTAAACAGTAAGTAAAAGGGTGTTGAACAACAAGGTTGTTACCTTCTAATGATTAAATAAGGAGGATACATATAGTCACCATCGAGACCAGAACTAGAGGAGAACATGATCTAGGATCATTGAAACATGAACCAAGTAAAAGCACCTCAAAAACACCCAAAAGATTGAAAAACCAGAATAGGTTTCAACGTTACTAAAATTTTGAACTCAAAGTTTCAAAAACATGTCCATACAACCTTAATAAGCTTCAGTAGCATTGAAATTTTGAGCTCAAAGTTCAAAGACATATCTAAAAAACTGATGTCAACTACAACAATGATGGAACTTGGAGCCAAAACTTTCAAGAACATGAAATACAACCAAAATCTGAAGCAACATTTAGACAAGCTCAAGTGCATCTTCCTCCCAGTGATGTGATATTCTTATTAATGCACTTCTTGTTGACATTGTCATCTAGCATGTGATGCATTGTTTGCTGCTCCTTCCTAGCTATAACCTCTAAAAAAACCCATGCCCATTGCTCGTGGTGATAGATGTCCAAGAAAACCAACATTTGAAGTAAAAAGTGGGAGTAGAAAGCTCCCACTTCCACCTACCGACTATGCAAGAAAACATGGACCTAATGTGGAACCACATTTCCTAGTGATGGGTGTTCAAAAATCCAATGCCCACAAATGCACATCAATTTTGTTGTGCCCATAGACTTGCGACGGTTTGGTGAATGGGAGCTTCTACTCCCATGATCATCAATTCATAGCCCTAGTTTTTGTGAAGATCATGGCCACATGTTCAAAACTGAACGGTTATTTTGTAAATGTGTGGGTTTGAGACTTTCATCTATTCTAATGATAGGACAGAAAACATTCACAGAAGAGGATATCCTTGTTTGGTTATAGGTGAGTAAGTAAACTCTCTTGAGCTCTAATGTGTTCAAAGCTTTCTTTGTTTTTGGTCATTTTTTATCACCAGATCTTTAGAGGGGCATAACTTCCTCAATTTGAACTTGATTTAAATGATTTCAAGAGCGTTGGGTGCACCCTCTACTCCTTTACACTTCATCTTCAGACACCAGAAACAAAGGAGGCCCTAGTAAGACTCAGAGCTGACTGACACACTAAGTGTTCAGTCACCAGCCTATTTACCCTAGTAGTAGTCACAATTTCCAATGGTTGTGTAAAGTGATTTTTTCCAAACCAGACTTCTTACTCAGGATTTAATTTTTTTCAATTTTGTGATGTAGCCAAAATGATAATCATCCACAAGAAGATTTAGCCAAATTTGTCTATAGACCAGGTATGAAAGTCAAAAACTTTAAGAATCCTTTTCATTTTTGGCTACATGCTAAAGAACCCAATAGAGAAGCCTGGCAAATTTTCCAAAAAAATGTTAAAAGAAAGATTTACCCAAATTTGGCTATACACTAGGTATGAAAGTAAAAAACCTTAAGAATCCTTTTCATTTTTGGCTACGTGCTAAAGAACCCAATAGAGAAGAAACCTGGCAAATTTTCAAAAAAAGTGTTAAAAGAAGATTTAGCCAAATTTGGCTATACACTAGGTATGAAAGTAAAAAACTTTAAGAATCCTTTCTAGTTTTGGCTACATGCTAGAACCCAATAGAGAAACCTGGAAAATTTCAAAAAAATTGTCAAAATCTGGCTACTATAAAACAAAAGCACACAAACACACACACACACACAGATAGATTTAGCCAAAATTTATAATAAGTATAGCCAAAAATAAAACAAAACCCTGTTCTCACTCCTTTTTCAAAAGGTAACACAAGAGAGACCCATTCGCCCCCTCTCCGTTTTTTTTTTAAACCTGCAATAATGGCAAAATTATGGGAAATTCATTTAAAAAGAAAGAAAAATAATAAAAAGGAGTCATTTCTACAACTATGTATGTTTTTATAGTTCATCCATCTTCCACGTGGCCTAAACTGACAGGAGGGCAGAGAGATGTGCCACGTGGGAAACGTGTGTCATAAATGTCTACTACGTGGACTGACTCTGTCCAGAGGCCGAGCCAGGCCGGCAGCCTGTGATTGGCTCTCACTGGAGCGTATACTTTTTCCGTTCTCACGGGCGCACTGTCGTTTTCAAGAAAGGCAACTTTAGTAGGTACAACACTACAGTAGTACCCCTACTACTGACTAAATCCAGATCCTGAAATCGAGGTCCTGGCCAGATTTGTATAGGACCTGGGCTGGCCAACTCTGACTCTTGTTTTTCATTTTTCTTTTTCATTTTTTTTTTCCCCTTTTGCAGAGCAACGGGTCAGATCTCATTTTTCTGTGAGATCGAATGGCTGACAGTCATTTTCCCAAATTGAGATATGGTTTGGGACATTTCTGCTTCTTTTTTTTTGGAAATTCAAATTAAAATATAATGGTAATAGACGGAGGGGGGAAAAATAAATAAATAAATAAATAAATAAATAAGTAGAAACAGGGCACCCTAAACCCTAAACCCTAAACCCTAGGTAGCCCCTCTAGGTAGGTCTTATGGGTAACTCCTCCTTGTGTAATCTTTTGATAATCCTTAAATAGTCTTTAGATAGGTCTTTAGGTGTCTCCTTGAATTTTATTGGTAACCTCCATGGTAATCATTATATTTCATAACTTTAAAAATCCCTAACTATAACCCCTTAGATAAACTTTTGTAATTTCCTTAAATTTCCCTTTTAAGTATCTCATAATATAAATAATTAGTACACCATGTTAATTAGATTTGAGGAGCACTTCTGGAGGGTTAAATTAGGATATGGGTGGAGTTAACTCTTAGCATTAAAAAAAAATTATTTAAAAACTAGTTAAGAAACACTAAAAAGCCAATTAACAAGGGCCTCACAAGCAAAAGGACCCCCAAATTAAACAAGGGAACTTTAGACTATTTGCCCTGCTAATTTTGAGATTGGGTCTCCAATGATTTGAGACCTCAGTTGGGATACCTAGGTCTCAAATCATTTGAAGAGACCTCAGTTTTGATACCTAGGTCTCAAATCATTTTGAAGAGACCTCAGTTTTGATACCTGGGTCTTCAAGCCAAGTCAGAGACCGAGGAGGTCTCAAATAATTATTTGAGACCTGGATATGACAATCAAAGTCTCAAATAATGATTGAGACTTGAGAGACTTGAGACCTGGGTATCAAAACCAAAGTCTAAAATGATGATTTGAAGAGCTGAGATATATTAAAAATTGAGATCTCAAATCACTTTTTTGCGGACCTCAATTTGTCTGCTCTTTTACTCCAAACAGTCAAGAAGCGAGGTCTACAATCATTTGTTGAGACCTCATCTGGTCAAACTGTCAACGAGCCCAAACGAGAGAGAAGAGAAGAGAAGATACACGTTTTTGGCGGGCAAGAGAAGAGAAGAATGGACGGGCAGGGCAGGCGACGGAAGGGAAAAAAAAAAAAAAAAAAAGACTCCGAAGCGCATTTCTAGGGTTTGGGGTGTGCGTTACCGGCCTTCATGGCTGTTGCCATGGTGGCTACGGTTGTCGTCGTCGTCGTCGCTCTTTTGTCTCTCTTTTTCTCTTTCCATCCCCCCATTCTTCCTCTCGCAAGTCTCCACATAATCAACCAAACAGCCACATCTTCTTCTTCAAGTAGCAGTTGGGTTTTTTTGGGTTTTTTTTTTTTGGTTGGTGGTTTCTTCTATTTCCTAGGACCAACCACCAGAGTCTATGTGTCTTTCTCCGGTCAAAAATGGGTTCGCTGCCACATGGGGATGGGGTGGCTGGCTCCGAGTGGGGTAGGGGGGGGAGGGAAATTAAAGTCTTGTGTTGTATTGTCATGGATGTCATGTCATGTCATGTTATGTCATAGAGGACTTTGGTGATCGTGATGATGATCATGCTTTCATGGTGCTCTTGCTGATGATACTGCTGCTGCTGCTTGCTTTCGTGGTGTGATGTGGTGTGTGTGGTGTGGAGAGTAGTTGTAGGGGTGATGGCACGTCTGATGTGGTAAAAGAAAATCCCTTTCCCAGGGTTAGGTGGTTTGCCTTCCTGGCGGTTTGTTGTCCACCCTGTTCTTGTTTGATTGCAAAGCTGTGCTTGCTTAGCTTGCTGACTGGTACACTCTTTGTTGATGCCGTTGCTGCTACTGTCGTCGCTGTTGCAGCCTCGAGGTACATCATTTACTTAAACTACCCATTTCTTTTTTTCCCCCCCCCCTTTCTC
>Ga0209208_10012827_pt1 | contig 10549 bp, 15 predicted proteins | sample S1TSphfallax_3_FD_187694 | JGI IMG/M metagenome (GOLD analysis project Ga0209208, IMG submission 187694) | Host-associated microbial communities from peat moss isolated from Minnesota, USA - S1T2_Fd - Sphagnum fallax MG (SPAdes) (version 2) | ecosystem: Host-associated > Plants > Peat moss >... | reverse complement strand
ATTCAATACTCAAATACTATTGCACCATAAGTCCAAACATTACAAAATCACTTCGGTGATGATCATCAATGAGGGCTTCCCAATGGGTCAAAAGATCGCTATGGCGAGCACCTTGATTTGGGAGATCTCAACTTGACAAAACAAACAAATCACCTTCCTTAATAGAGAGATTGTTGTGGAAGTTAGGAAAAAGAAAAAGAAAAGAAAAGAAAAGAAATACATTCACGAATTCATACTTATACCTTATGAGGTATAAGTACATTTTTCGTATTTCGTATATATACGTATAAGTCTAAATCATGTACGGTTACAATGTACATACTCGTTGGATACGTCGTCGTCTACCTTTCGCAGGGGTTGAGGCCGCGCTGCGCAGACCGTGTTGCTGCGGGTGCGGATTTGCGCGACAAATCTTTGTCGCTCGCACTCGCGATCGTCATTGATGCGTCGCGAAGCAGTTTTCTGGGAATTGGGTTCGATCAGGTTTTCGAGAATCTAGTAAATTCGGTGGTCTCAGTTCCGTCTTCTGTTTTTGGGCAGTAAGTTAGGGTTTTTTTGAAGCTCTTAGTATCGAAGCTCAGTTAGCAGCTGCTGGAGAGCTTTATAATGTGCAAATGGGGGGTTTTTTGCGATTTTTTGGCGCGGATCTAGACCGCAGGTGACAGCGCTTGCTCGGCAATTAAAACCTGAAATGAAAAATTATTAGAAAAAACAAAAAAAATAAAAATCATTCTCTTTCTGGAGGAGTTCCCGAGAGAAATTTGGGGTTTTGTTGAGGCGTTATACTGGGGAAGAGAACTAGGGTAGATCGAAAGGTGAAATAGAGATGATAGAGCATGCGGTGAGGGTTATAGGGAGTCACATGCTGCAATCGGTGGTGAATCAATGGTGGAGACGCAGACAACACAAGCCACGCAACGGTCTGCCTTTGCTCCTGACGACTACGCCGCCCGATTCCTTGTAAAGTTTTTCTCCCCACCCCCACCTTGCTCCCCCCGGGTTCTTTCACCTGTTCATCGTCATTCTCAAGCTTTTTCTCGCTCAGTGGTTTTTCGATCTTAGGTCAAAGTTAGGGTTTGTGGAAGGTTGGGCTCTCTTGTTTCCTGAGGCCAATGCATGCTTGGACCGCAGGGAAGACACGGTGGGAGTGGAGAGAGTCCTGGATATTCTGGGGGATGCATCAGCGCAGGTTCTTGAGCATCTTCACGAAGTTAACAAACACTTACAGTTCTGGCAAATTCGTGCACAGGTGATCCAGAGTGATTGGTATCTCTAACCCTAGAACTTTGGCTACTCTGCTACGTTCTGATCTCTCTCTCTCTCTCTCTGTGCACTGGTGGATGCTCTCAGAGTTGCCATTTCCAGAGACTCGACAATGTATGAATTCTGCATGAATCTGGTTCAGATCTGTTGATCATATGAATCTGAATCTGTTAACACAAGAAAGGGAAAGGATCTGCTTTCTGGAATTTATCACCTCAGGTCACTCATGTATTATTATAGCTAAGCCCTGATTGGTGCTATGGTGGTGTTTGATGATGCATCAGGGCACTGAGAGAGACAAAGTACGTTTCATGGTCTTAGAGAGAGGTCCATGGGCATTTCTTCAAGGAGTCAGGCAGTTACTACGATCTCTTGTTTGGGATTCGTCAACTCAAGGGCTAGTTGTGGCAGCAGCTATCCGCATCACAGAGAGAGTTTCAATGCTGACAGACCTGCGGAACCGTCTTGCTGTTCTTAATGGCCAGGTTTGTGCTGCTGTGATCATGCCCTGTTCCAGAGCCTTTGCATCTATCTAAGGGTTCACGTCCTTGCTTTTTTGTTGCTGCTGACTACAGGAATCCTCATGTACATTCTGAGGGAATGGAATCCCTAAAACAGGAGTGTTGAATGAAAAGTCCAAATTCTTGAATTTGAGGTTTCTGGTAGTGTACCTTTTGTTGAAGCTGAATGAAGCAGACAGGGTTCAGCATTCTGTTTGTGGCCTTCTTGTTGAGTAAATTAGACTCTTACATGTGGTAATGTAATCTTGTGTGAGTCTTGTATATAGAAAATCCTTGGGTTTTAGGTTTCAAGCATGATTTTTGGCAGTTCTATCTGACTTGGTACTTTGTTCCTTGACATTGAAACCAATGACATTGGGTGTGGAAACAGCTGTACATGGAGGTAGCAAAGATGGGGGAGAAAATGAATGCAGGTCAAAGAAGTCGGCGTGCAATTGCAGAGTGTGTGGTGGCAGTGCTGGAGGCCATGGCTGTTCTAGAAGGAGCATATGACCTCCCACAGGCAGGTGACGACCCACCTTTTGGCTGACTTAAGTTATTCCCTAATCTGTTTGTATCAACAATGGCAATAAGCAAATCTCAAAATATGACTTCAGGAAGAAATGAGGATTCCAGCCCTGTTGGATTTCATTGGATGTTTCCATTCCATGAGCTTCGTCATCCATGTGTTGTCTTCTCTGGCAGTCCTAGATTTGCTTCCAACAGGGCATACTCAAATCATCATGCAAACAAGTAAATCGCATCAAGATTTTTTTAGGATTCTTCTATCAGAGTTGCAAGTACTTTGGCGTAGAACCTGGAGTTCAGTGCTGCACATAGACTGTTTTGAGTAGAGACACTCCAGGAAACTTTAAGACACTGGTGCCTGAGCTTAAAACCATTGAACATGATGCACAGAGAGTATCCATATCATATTCTGTACCTTTGTAGACTTGCTGCTTTACTGCTTGTTGATGTAACTTGTCATGGCTCTTGAATTTGTGAGTATTGGTCTGGATTTATTGGTGGTGTGTGTGTAAGGTTCTTACACAATGAATTAGCTCAATGATGTGGCAGAATGATTATCATGATTCGGGAGATGAAAGTGCATCATCGACAAGGCCCTTTATCCTTGAATTTGAAGGAATGTCAGAGGAGCTGATGCGGGGAATGGATTGGACAAACAATGAGCTTCACAACGCTTTGGAACTCCTTTCTCGAAATTTACAGACACTAAAGGAGTTTTTAGCTGGTCTTGTAAGTTGTCTCTCCATTTTCCTACCAGTTTTCATTGCCATATGTTTGGCATGTCCTTGCCTTTCTCTCTGGAGATGTGCCTCCAACTGTGCAACCCTGTTGGGGTGGTATGGGCACCTAATAGGCTTCAGAATTCAGGTTCAGGGTTATGCTATCTTTCAGTAACTGTATAAGATCTTAGGTAGCATAATGGATGCTAAAGTGAGCACTGCTGTCTGGTTTAATTTGCAATCTGACTTTGTTGCCTTCCATGTTTGTGAGCTTGTTTTGTTTTTGTTACTGTGAGTTTGTCATATTTTGTTACTTCATACTTGAAATGGAAAAGGATTGTGGTTTTCCTTGCTCCATGAATTGCTGCTAACTGCTGAAGTTGTGGTGGAAGACATGAAGGGGTTGATTTGTGTGTTGCAGATGTCATACTACCAGAAGCCAAGGAAATTGGTGAGGCATTGGATAGAATATAGTGGGGGTGCAGTAGGCCTAGCTTTGGTCTCAGGCTGGGTAGTCCAACACAGCCGTCTAGGTGGCAGTGATGATCTTGACCGTTGGCTCAAACAGGCCCGTGAAGATGCAATCTGCTTTCTGGATGAGCGTGTTAAGCAACCGGTATAATTTTCTTTCCTGTCCTCTCAGGCAAGAGGCCCAAATTGGCCCAAGTCCCTTTTCTGTAGTACAGCTTCAGCAACATAGGTTGCAGGATTGGCTTCATCTCAATATGATTCAGATCTGCCAGAAGAGGGGAGCAGACCGACAGGCAGTGTCTTGGTTTAGGTTGTATCAGGAAGCAGCCTGATTTTATGAGTACAAGAACCTGTACTATTGCATTCAGAAAATGCCATTCAGATTCTAGAGGACCTCTTAGCAGCGGGAAGTATGATTGTTTTTTACAGCTTTTGTCAATTCGGGGTGAGATTTTCGACACCTTCCAAAAGCGACACCGTGGAGTAGGGGATCTTGGTGATGTCCAGCTAACTGCTGATTCCCTGCATCGGTAAGCAAATGTCCTTTCCAAACTTGATGCATATTTTTTCCCAACCTGCTTAATTAGTACATAGTGGTATTCTTCCTACTTATTGGTTGCTGGATGTTAGTAGGCTGGTCCAACACAGCTCAAGCTCTAGGGTGTTCTCATGTATATAGTGTACCAGGCTGCCATGATATGGCCATGTTCAAATGGCCTATCTCCAGTCCATTATCAAGTTTGGTAGATCAAATAGGGAAAGCTATCATTGGTCTTGGTTACATTGCACTTGGGATCACTGGATGGTTTTTGCTGTAGAAAGGTTCTTGAAAGTTGGGCCATTATGTACTGTCGGATATATACAAGAGTAAGGGCACCAAAGCTCCTTGATAAGTTTTGCAGGATGATGAGGGCATTTGTTGCGAAGACCAAGGGTGATGAAGTGGCGTCAAAAGCTTCAGATCTGGAATTGATGGAAATAATGATGAGCAGGTGAGTCATAAATGTGTGCATCATCTTCAGGTGGAGTAAGTCAGGCAGTCCTAGTCAGATTATGTTGAAAGTTTGCCTGCTATACTTTTCATGTTAGACCACTGCTTGGCTTTTATTGGGGCATCAAGAGCTACCAATGCTTTGTTTTCTACAACTCAATTTATGTGGTGGAGTGACTTATAGTAGTGTCTAGCTCAGTTTGAAAATTTAATAACTAGTGGTGCGTTCTGTAAGATTTTGTTGGCCACCCAACTTCTGATCGTAAATGATTCTGAAAATGACAGATATGAAGAGGAGTTATCGCACCCAGTGCAAAGTCTTTTGGGTGGAGAATTGGCCAGGGCTTTGCTCATCCAAGTATTTAGGCCACCTTCTTTCTTGTCATTTTTTTTTAGGTCTTCACACATGAAATACACAATACATGCAATTGTTTCAGGGTTCTTATCCTGAAATGGATCTTCCTTCCTGTAATTCCAAGGTCTAGGTAGGTCTGTGTGTTCTCTTTTGAGAATTTATCTGACTATGATGGAGCTGGTCTAGCAAGTTGGGAACAGCAGTTTGGTTGAAATTGTGCTGGGTTTATGAATGTAGAGACATTTTTAACAGACCCTGGGTGAAATGTTGATCACATGAAGCTCAAAACCACATATTGCAGATGCTATGTCACCTGTCTGAGTCATTTGTGGGATTTTTCACAGGTCCAAAAACTCAAACATGACATAGAAACGTAAGTGCTCAACTTTCTTTTATGTCTTCATAATTACAGGGGAAGAGGTTAGTATAGGGCCTGTAAATGGGATGAATGATGCAGAAATGGTAGAAGATACAGTCTTCTAATAGAGAGGATTCATGCCTGGAAATGAGGTTGCTACATTCCATTAAAATGTCAGAGTTTGTCACAGGTGATCCTTTGAGGCTATATGGTCTTAGGCTACTTAGTTTTGGTAATGAGGAAATGGGGTTCATGCATGCAGAGCAATGTTGGAGCTTAATCAGATATTACGAGCAAATGAAATAAATTTTGCAATATTGGCAGCATTGCCTGCTCTCTTTTTTGCTGTAGTTCTGCTGCTGCTGCTGCGCAAGCCTTTTATTGAGGTTTGTCATTCCTGTGTTTTCAAATAAGTACATCAACATCTACCTGTTGATTGCATAGCTGCAGACTGCTGTTTTAGCTACCCATTTTGTGAAACCCAATGCTCCTTTGCCTCAGGCTCAGTATTTATGTTTCATTTCTGGTGAAGAAGCTTAATGATTTTTTGTACACAATCAAAGTTTGGTCTTGGAGTGTGGTATAGAGGGCTCAGGGTGTTTCCACACCCCCCCAACAGTCGATGAATGGGGACATATCCCACTGAGGTGTGCACATTCGATGGTGCAGGGGAAAGGAGCAGAAGGGCGGGGAAGGTTGGCACAGGCCCGGAGACGGATGTTGATGGTCGAGGTTGAGAAAGCTGTGATGACATGTCAAATGTCAAGTGATGAAGGGAGAGTAAGTGATTTCAAAATCTCACCACCTCATAGCAGCAAAGATGTTAAACTGTTTTGTGATGGATATTTCCAGTGATGACAGAACCCAGGATGAATGAAGAGGTGCTATGGCCTGGACCTTCTGATCATCCATAATTCTAATTGGCTGGTTGACCAACACTTATGACCAACCAATTATTGCTGATTGTGAGAACTCTGATTCTTCAGGAGGAGGATGCAATCTTGGACTATGGATTGCTAATATACTGTCTTGACCGTCTACACAAGGCAGTTAAAAAGCCTGCTGAAAAGAGTGGTGAATGGTCCAGGTCAGTACGCTTCACCACTATGACACTACATCATACTCTCCTTCCCTATTTCTTGGGAAGTTTTATTGAGAAGCTGTTTAGCATGCACCTACTAATTTGGAATTACTGTGCAGTTTGCGGCAAGACATTCTTGATCTTGCGAAACCAAGGATGTCAACCTACTATAAACTTGCCATTGCGGCCCGGATGGAGCGGGTGTATGATTGCCTTGCTCCAATGCCCAAATAGCACTACTGAAGACATTCTAGTGGCACTTTTAATCAATTAGGCTCCACTTTTACCAACAAAGTGGTAATTATTTGGTTGAGGATATGGAGCTCCATGGGGCACCTGGTGATCCATGAGAGATCTCATCCACGGCCGTCTTAGTGCTGAAATTTTTTTGGGTCAGAAATTCAAATGTTTGATGTGGAGAATTGTAACAAAGCATGTGAGTTCTATACGTTAATGCCAGTGAGCAATGGTGGAAATGGAATCAGTCATTTTGTACTCCCTGCTGACAGAATCTTTCCCACAAGTTGCAAGCAATGGATGGAGGCAACACCCCATGTTGTGTCATTGACAAAAGAAAAATGTTGGGACCAATCAGAGCAGATATTTGCAAGTTCTGTCTTTTGGTTATTCAGTGATGGTGGTCTTAAGAAAACTGATTTGCTGGAAGATAATGTTCATGCGGATGGAATTCATATGTGGTGTTGCAATGCAAATGGCTCAGATAGTCCCTTGTTTGGGATTCTTGTTATACTGACAGATTTTCTGATGTATTTCAATTGACAGTCTTATTTTCAGTCATCAGAGGCCGAGATCCACCAGAATGATCAAATGAGGGCTTGGGTAATGCATGGAATGTTTCAAGGGGTACTCTCTGACATTGTTCATTATGGAAGTATTTTCTATTACAGGAGGGAACCCTAAATGATTACTTGACTATGAATTATATGCACATGATGCTGCGATGCTGAAACAAAGAAAACAAGGAAAAAGAAATAGGTTTTTGGCAGCCCCAGATATGAGTCTCTGGAAATTTTGACAGTTCTAAACATCAGAGTATATTTAGAATATTGATAAGTATGCAAATGCATTGTAGGAACTTGATATGTGAGAATGGAATGAAAGCAATGGGGCTGGGTTTTGCAGGAATCAAGGGTGGGAAGTATCAAAAAGGGAAACTATCAAACACACCAATGATAATATGTTTGCATGAGAATATTGGGGTGACTTAACTTGTGGTCACCTATTTTGTACCTGCTTACTTATGGTCTTATGTTCCATGTTTAGGAGAAGGGTCTGAGTATATACCCTTTTGGATTTGAGCTTCCCATCACAAGACTAGTAGGCCAAGTGGAGGAGACAAAAATCTAGAAAGGTTTATACTCAGACCCTTCACATGCGGAAAGAAATGGCTGTTCTATTTTATGTTTGTCTTCGTGCATGAAATTTTTGTTGAAATCTGAAAGGTCCAGTTGATAGCTACTGAAGAAGTTTGCTGACCAAGTTTCCTCTTCTTCACACTGTCAGGGTTACTGATTCCTTGTTATTGGCACTTGCAAAATATGTCTAGTGCCCTGACCTGAGAAGCAATGAAAGACCTTGCCCTTGAAATCTTTGGCAAAAAAGACAAAAATAACACATCATTTGTGTTGTGAAACCGTTCTCAGTAGCTCTTGAAAGCATGCTTGACAGAGCAAGTTATTTGTTTCCTTAGACCTAGAACCTTATCAAGTCAAGGTTCTCACAACTGAAAAGGACGAGGCCAAGTGCAGATTGAAGAGTGGCAGAAGTCCTTTCAAAAACAGGAAAAGGAATTGAAGGACAAACTGGATGCTCTACAGAGGGAGGTATGGTTAAGTTGAAACTTGAAACATGTCATGCCATTTCAGGGTTTCGCTGAATTGCATTCAGATGTATCAAGTTCAACAACATTTGGAATTTCAATGATTGTAAAATTTGTGAGACTGGCTGTTTGTCAAAGCAGAAGGAGAGTTTGCAGCTGGAGAAGTCAGTGCTGATCCGCAACATCTCATGCTTGTTTAAGGTCTGGTTTGATCTCTGAAAAGACTAAGTATCAGTTTTGAAGTTTTTCTTCAGGAAGGATTTTAACTCAGTTTGGCAGCTTCATAAGCCAAGCTCTTATTACACTGTTTGTATTCTAACCTCAAACCCAAATCCTGATTTTGACATCTGGACTACAGTTAACCAAACTTGCACAAATTGTTGCTCATTCTTTGAAGTTAATGTATTTTTCAGCAAAAGTTGATCCCTTTATGACTAAAAAAAATTGTTGACTTCAAAGAGATCATGAAATTAGTAGTGCATTTTCTTCAGGTTTGAAGTGATTGTGGATAAGAAAAGGATGATGTTGTGAGCGACAGCTGCATTCAAGTGACTGGCTGTGTAAACTCTTTTTCTTTTGTTGGTGGTCACTGTGTTTGGATGAGGGGTTGCAGATGGCACAGATGGAGATAGCAAGAAAAGACAATCAAATCAGAGAGCTTCATGATGAGTATGCTCTCCTATCTGCAGCCCTGAATTTATCACTTGAAGGTAGTGAAGTTTGTCCATAGATGGAATGTCTTCATCTTTTTGAACCTCTAGCTCCGCTAGCTCCTTCAATACAAGATCAACTGTAAATTGCTCATGATAGCCATTTTTCAGGAATGAAATGCAGCTATTATGCACAGCAAACTAGCAGGGAGTCTGGATGAACAGCTACTAACTATTTTTTTGAGTTCACTCTTCCATAAGCATCTCATGTATCCCTGGTGTTCCATTTCTTTTCATGTCTATAATCTTTTCTGTCAGTTTCAGAAAGTATGTCTTTTCCACTCAAGTTTGAAGTATTCTAGATACTGGAACCGTGTTGATTGAGCTGCATGCAAAGGGAGAGCTACTGGGTAGTAGCTACAAACCCTTGGCCAGTTCAGATCAAATATTGCATCATATGATTAGATGAAATCCAAATTGACAAGTTGTTTCCCAGATGAGCTTCGAGTTTTCAGTGGACCTAACCCAATGGCTTGGACCTGAATTCTGTGTTGAGCAGGTTCAGAGTTCAATTCGTAGTTGAAAAGTCTACATGTGGTCACTCAAACAAGTGGTAAACCTCGCGTTGTTAACTATCCCCTTCATGTCTAGCTTTTGGATCTATTGACATTGCCAAGTAAGGATTGAATATTCCCAATTGTTTAGAGACTATTTTGTAGTTAATGAAGCTGATCCACAAAGTGCTCTTTGTTTGGCACCTAGTTTGGTCCCCTGTTTGAGTTTGATCCTAGTTTTTGGTTATTAATAAAGTTAGGAAATTTGGGGACTAGTCGAAAAAAACAATTGGTCATGTAGTGCTTTCCAATCATTTTTTTGAAATACGTTTTTTTTGGGTTTCACTATGGGGATTTTCTAAGGGTTTGCAATTTTAATAAGTTTTCACTACAAAACATTTTCTTCAGGTTTGCATTATGGGCTCCTTCTACCTCAATTATATATAAGTGGGGTTTGTCTCATTATTTTTTCATTGTCATTCAATTCGGGGCTTTTTTCATTTTCTTTCTTTTCTCACTTAGGGTTTCTCATTTATTCATTTTTTTATTTTTATTTTTTTTTCTTTTTGGTGTTACATGGATTCTTCTTCCATTGGTGATGAGTTTTAACTCTTCATCAAGTAGTAATAAGGAGATGTTTGAGACCATCTATCAACAATGATTAATCATGTTTCCGTCTATTGTTGTTATTTTGGGCACATGGAACCTATTCAATGCAAATGGACTAGAGGTGAGTGTTGAGCAATCAATTGATCATTAAAATGTGAATGTCCAAAACATGTTGGCCATTAACGAACAAGTTCAAATTTGTTTAAGATTTTAACAAATTTTTCTTTTACAAAATTTGAGATAGTTAGGGGTCAACATGAGCTTCATTGATGAAGTTCACATTTTGATTAAGCATCTATATAAGTTGAACCCAAAGCATTAATTGTTTAATGTCATCTTATACATGGAACATGACAACATTATTATATATCATGCTTTTGTGTGAAAGTGAAGCAAGAGTGTGATAATATAATTTTTGTTCGTCTTGTATTATCAATGTCTTTAATGATGAAATTTAATTGTTTATTGTTGAGAGGTGAATTAGCTTTAGTATGCATATTTTAGAAGTTTAAGGTTGTATTGGGTTCATTGATAAGATTTTCATCAAGGTTTACAAACCTTGAAACAATGACATTCAAAAACATGATTTAATGAACACTAGATGTTTTGCATGAATATGCCATTATCCTT
>Ga0209208_10012826_pt1 | contig 10549 bp, 10 predicted proteins | sample S1TSphfallax_3_FD_187694 | JGI IMG/M metagenome (GOLD analysis project Ga0209208, IMG submission 187694) | Host-associated microbial communities from peat moss isolated from Minnesota, USA - S1T2_Fd - Sphagnum fallax MG (SPAdes) (version 2) | ecosystem: Host-associated > Plants > Peat moss >... | reverse complement strand
TCAACATCAGCTAACCTGACGCGCAAGCCGTCGCCGCCTATGTCCGCACCGTCATCGGAAAAATTGGCGGGCAGGGAAGACCCCCCTCCGAAGGCCACGCCGACCCCAGCATCCTGGTCGGCAACGCCCAGGAAGGCAAAGCTTATTTCGATACCAAATGCAGCGGCTGCCATTCAGCCACCGGCGACATGAAAGCCTTCGTCGCGGCAACCAAAGATCAGAAGCGCCTGCAAAGCACCTGGGTGGAAGGCGGCCGCGGCTACGGCGAAATCTCCGAAAAACGCACGCCCACGGCCGAAGTCACTCTGCCCTCTGGAGAAAAAATCACCGGCCTCGTCCTGCAAATGGACGAATTCCTCATCACCCTAAGACTCGCCGACGGCACGGAGCGCAGCTTCAACCGCGTCACCACCTCCAATCCCGCCGTCGTCATTCACGACCCCATGCAGAAGCATCGCGACCTGCTCACCGAATACACCGACAAAGACATACACGACGTCACCGCCTACCTGGAAACACTGAAATGAGTCTTCGCTTATCCTTTCTCACCGCGCCCCTTCTAGCCGCCGCTCTCGCCTTTGGTCAAGGCGCCGGTGTCAAGCCCGCTGACCTCTTAAAACCTCTCAAAGACTGCTGGCCCACCTACAATGGCGACTACACAGGCAAGCGCTTCAGTGAGCTGACACAAATCGACAAAAGCAACGTCCAGCACCTCACCCTCGCCTGGACCATGCACTTCACCGGCGGCTTGGCAGCGTCAAACAGCCGCCGCCAGTCCGACGAACACGTCACCGTCGGAGGCGAAGGTCCAGCCGACCTGGTCATTCGCGGCGGCTCCATTAAATGTTCCGTGCTCGAAGTGGACGGCACCATCTACTTCACCATGCCCGACAACGCCTGGGCCGTGGACGCTCACGACGGCCGCACCCTTTGGCATTACTATTGGCGCACCAAGGGCGGAACGCACATCGGCAACCGCGGCCTCGCCATGTGGAACGATTACCTGTTCATGGAGACCCCGGACGATTATCTGGTCTCTCTCGACGCCAAAACCGGCAAGGAGCGCTGGCACAAAGTCATCGCCAACGTCGACGAAGGTTACTTCTCCACGCCCGCGCCCATCATTGCCGGCAATCACGTCTTGGTCGGAACCGGCAACGATATCGATTCAGCCGGCTTCCTGAAATCCTACGATCCCGAAACCGGCGACCTGCAGTGGACTCACTACACGGTCCCCATGGAAAAGGGCGACCCGGGCCTCGACACCTGGAAAACTCTCGATGCCGCCCGCCATGGCGGCGCGCAAACCTGGGCTCCCGGCGCTTACGACCCCGAAACAAAACTCTATATATTTGGCACCGGCAATCCCACGCCCGCCTTCACCAACGGCACCCGCGGCGATCTCGACAACCTCTTCACCTGCACCCTCATCGCCGTCAATGTCGACACCGGCAAAATGGCCTGGTACTTCCAAACCTCGCCGCATGACATGCACGATTACGATTCCGCCCAGACTCCCGTCCTGGTCGATGGCATGTTCAACGGCAAGATGCGCAAGCTGGTCATCACCGCCGCGCGCAATGGCTATTTCTTCGTCGTGGACCGCCTCACCGGAGAGCATCTCATCACCAGCCGCTATGGTTCCACCACCAACTGGGCCGAAGGCGAAAACAAATTCGGCGGACCCAAGCGCATCGCCGAAAAAGACCCCACTGTCGGCGGTTCGCTCGTCTCGCCCACCTCCGACGGCACCATCAATTGGGAGCCGCCCACCTTCTCTCCGCAAACCGGCCTGCTCTATGTCGCCGAAAAGAACGGCTTCTCCATCTTCTATCTCACCGACACCGATCCGCGCGGCTCCATGGGCCTTGGCGGCAAACAGGAAGACGATGTCGGCACCGGCGGCGCTTACCTCACCGCCATTGATTACAAAACCGGCAAGGTCGCCTGGCGTCATCCTTATTACGGCGGCGATGGCGGCGGCGGTGGCCTGCTCACCACGGCTGGCGGCCTCCTCTTTGCCGGCGATGGTTCCGGCAATTTCATCGCGCATGACGCCGCCACCGGAAACGTTTTATGGCACACCCGCATCGGCCGCGTCTCCAACCCGCCCCAAACTTACATGCTCGACGGCCATCAATACGTCCTCTGCGCCACCGGCGATTCTCTCTGGGCGTTTATGCTCTATTAGAATCTATACGTGAAACTCGCATGCGCCCTTCTCTTGCTAACTTCCTTCGCCCAAAGCGCCGATAACAGCGAAGTCGTCTCAGTTGCCCAAAAACTCTTCGACGCCATGCGCGCCCACAACGGCCCCGCCGCCGCGTCGCTATTCCTCCCCGGAGCCACGCTCGCCTCCGTCGATGCCGCCGGCAAAACCTCCATCACGCCTTTCGAAAAATTCGTCGAACGCATCGGCGCAAGCAACAAAAGCTGGCTGGAACGCATGTGGAACCCCAAGGTTCAGCAGCACGGCGTCATCGCCACCGTCTGGGCCGATTACGATTTCTACCTGGACGGCAAGTTCAGCCATTGCGGAATCGACGCCTTCCAAATGCTGAAGACCGAAAGCGGCTGGAAAATCGCCAGCATCAGTGATTCCCGCGTCACCCAAGGCTGCGAGCAAAACCCAGCCGGCCCTCCCAAGCCCTGAAATGCCCAAGCCCGAAACCGCGCGACGCATTCTGGGGTTGTCGGCCGGCGTTGCCTTGGTCGCGGCCGGAGCATCGCTGCTCTCCCTCTCCCGTTCCGACTTTGAAACTCCCCAGGCCCAGCGCTTCTGCCGCCTGGGTTTCTGCGCCGACCAATTTTCCGTCGAGCGCGTCTTTGAAATAGCCCAAAAAGCCACGCTCGGCGACCCGCGCGGCGAACTCAACGATTTCAAGCGCGCCCTACAGCTCAGCCCCGCTTCCGCCTATCGTTGGGCCGACATCGCCGAAGCCGAGTTCAACGTCCGCGACCTCAAGCAAGCCGAGTACGCCATCTCCCAAGCCCTCATCGCCGGCCCGCGCAGCCCCGTCATCCTCATGCGCTCGGCCAATCTTTATTTCGAAATCGGCGAAACCGGTCTGGTCACTCAGCAGCTAAAGAAGCTGCTCAGCGACCCCGGCCTCAGCGACTACTACGACACCGCCTTTCTCACCTATAGCCGCCTGGGCTTGCCCGTCGATCAAATCTTGCAAACCGGCGTGCCCCCGCGCAAATCCGTCGTCTCCGGCCTGCTCACTTTTTGGACCAAAATCAACAAAGGCGACGAAGCCGTGGAAACCTGGAAGTGGGCCAGCGCCCGCAGCCTGGCCGACGGCCCCAGCATGGGCGCATTCTTTCGCTATCTGCTCCATGCCGGCCGGTCCCAAGAAGCCCAGCAGCTTTGGCAGGCTTTCGCCCAAAAGCGCGAGCCCGGCTACCGAAACACCAACTGGATCTACAATTCCGGCTTCGACACAGAACCCCTGCAATCGCCTTTCGATTGGACCATCGAAGGCCGCCAGGACGTCGAAGCCGAAATTGTGCAGGACGTTCACTACGACGGCGCTTCGTCCTTCCGCATCCGCTTCAACGGCGAAACCAACACCGCCTATCACCAAACCTACCAATCCATGGTGCTGCCCCCTGGCAAATACGAAGTCAGCCTGATGATGAAAACCGAGCAAGTGACCACAGACGAAGGCGTGCGCCTGCACATCTTCGACCCGCCCTCCCAGTCGAAAGTCAACGTCTGGCTGGACACCCTCACCGGCACGCAAGACTGGACAAAAATCTCCAAAACCTTCGAAGTCCCGCCTGGAGTCAAACTCTTGCAAGTCGAACTCGCCCGCATGAGCTCCGAAAAATTCGACAACAAAATCGGCGGCACCACCTGGGTCGACGCCCTGCGCCTCGCTAACTTAAGGTGAATCAGGTTGCGCTGCTTTGGGTGAGACAGGCGAAACCGCCTGCCTCGCCAGCGTTCACATCTTTCCGTGACGATACTTCTCAATCAAAGCATTCGTCGAACTGTCATGCTTCAGCTCCCCATCCCCAGCCAGCTCCGGAACAATCCGGTTTGCCAGCGCCTTGCCCAGCTCCACGCCCCATTGGTCAAACGAATCAATCCGCCAAATCGTCCCCTGCGTGAACACGCTGTGCTCATAAAGAGCAATCAGCTTCCCTAAAACCTCCGGCGTCAATTTCTCCGCCAGAATCACGGTGGAAGGCCGGTTCCCGGCAAACGTCCGGTGCGCCACCAGCCGCTCGGCCGTGCCCTCCGCTCTCACTTCTTCCGGAGTCTTCCCAAACGCCAAAGCCTCCGCCTGCGCAAACACATTCGCCATCAGCAACTGGTGATGATTCCCCAGCGGGTTCAGCGTCTGCAAGAACCCAATGAAATCGCACGGAATCAGCTTCGTTCCCTGATGAATCAGTTGGTAAAAAGAATGCTGCCCGTTGGTCCCTGGCTCGCCCCAGTAAATCGGCCCGGTCTGATAGCTCACCCGCTGGCCATCCAGCGTCACTTGCTTGCCGTTGCTCTCCATTGTCAACTGCTGCAAATACGCCGGAAACCGCTTCAAATACTGCTCATACGGCAGAACCGCCACCGTCTGCGCGTCAAAAAACGTGTTGTACCAAACCCCCAGCAGCCCCATCAGCACCGGCAAATTTTCGCCAAACGGAGCCGTGCGGAAATGCTCATCCATCGCATGAAAGCCCGCCAGCATCTCGCCAAAGTGCTCCGGCCCAATCGCAATCATCGTCGAAAGCCCAATCGCCGAGTCCATCGAATAGCGCCCGCCAACCCAGTCCCAAAACCCGAACATGTTGGCGCTGTCAATCCCAAACTCCGTCACCTTGGCCGTGTTCGTGGAAACGGCCACAAAGTGCTTGGCCACCGCCTTCTCATCCTTCAACTGCGCCAGCGCCCACGCCCGCGCCGACTGCCCATTCGTCATCGTCTCCTGCGTCGTGAACGTCTTGGAGCAAATGATAAACAGCGTCTCGTCCGCGCTCAGCCCTTGCGTAGCCTCCACAAAATCCGTGCCGTCGACGTTGGAAACAAACTGAAATGTAATATCCCGCTGGCTGTAATGTTTCAGCGCCTCATATGCCATCACCGGGCCCAGGTCGGACCCGCCAATCCCAATGCTGATGACATTCTTGATGCGCTTGCCCGTGTGCCCTTTCCACTCGCCGCTCCGCACCTGCCGCGCAAACCCGGCCATCTTCTCCAGCACCGCGTGAACTTCCGGAACCACATCCACGCCGTCTGAAAAGAACTTCTCGCCCTTGGCCGCGCGCAGCGCCACATGCAAAACAGACCGCTGCTCCGTCGAATTAATCTTGTCGCCCCGAAACATCGCGTCAATATGCTGCCGCAATCCCGATTGCTCCGCCAGCGCCACCAGCAGCTTCACCGTCTCGGCCGTAATCCGGTGTTTCGAGTAATCAAAATAGAGCCCCAGGGCCTCTAACTTGAATGTCTCGCCGCGCTTTGCATCCTCGGCGAACAGTTGCCGAAGATGCAAATCCCGAACCTTTGCATAATGCTCTTCCAGCGCTTTCCAGGCCGGCAGCTTAGTAAGTGGAGTAATGTCCGTCGGTTCTTGCACAGTTGTCATCACCTAAATAGTAGCCCCGCCATGCGGAATTCTTCAACTTTATGCAAACTGGCAAAACTTCTCCCCAGGCTAAGAACGAAGACTAAGTCATTCCACGCGCACGCCTTTCCAGAAGGCCACGCGGCCCTTGATCTCGCGGGCGGCCGCTTTCGGATCGGCGTAATACCAGGCCGCGCCGGCGTTGCGCTTGCCGTTCACCACAACGTCATAATAGTTCGCCGTGCCTTTCCAGCCGCACACCGTGGTCTTGTCCACGGGCTCCAGATATTCTTGGCGCACCGAATCCAGCGGGAAATATTGGTTCCCTTCCACAACAACGCATTCGTCGCTCTCCGCAATCACGGTTCCTTCCCAGACAGCTTTTGGCATTTGAATTCAGTGTAGCGATGCTACGCTGAAGGCAAGCGTGTTAGTCAGCACCGTTGTATCGCCGTCTCCCGCCCCTGTCGACATTCACGCCGCCATTCACCGCCTGCGCCGCGAACGCAACGCCATCATCCTCGCCCATTATTATCAGGACGGCGAAATCCAGGACCTCGCCGATTTCGTCGGCGATTCTCTCGACTTATCCCGCAAAGCCGCCGCCGCCACTGCCGACGTCATCGTCTTCTGCGGCGTGCGCTTCATGGGCGAAGTCGCCAAAATCCTGAACCCCACGCGCACCGTCCTCATCCCTGATTCCGCAGCGGGCTGCTCTCTGGAAGATTCCTGCCGCCCCGACGTCTTCCGCCATTTCCGCAATCGCCATCCAGATCACATCGCCGTCACTTACATTAACTGTTCCGCCGAAGTGAAGGCGCTCTCCGACGTCATCGTCACCTCTTCCAACGCCGAAGCCATCATTCGCCAGCTCCCCGAAGACCGCCCCATTCTCTTTGCGCCCGACCGCCATCTTGGAGCCTGGCTGCAAAAGAAAACCGGCCGCGCCCTGACCCTCTGGCCCGGAAGCTGCATCGTCCACGAACAATTCTCCGCGCGCGAACTCGTCCGCCTCAAAGCCGATCACAAACACGCCCCCGTCGTCGCCCATCCCGAATGCCCCGACAGCGTGCTCGCGCATGCCGATTTCATCGGCTCCACGCGCGCCCTCCTCGAATACGTCATCCAATCCCCAGCCCCCGAATTCCTCGTCGCCACCGAGCGCCACATCATCCACCAGATGCAAAAGTCCGCGCCTGAAAAACTCTTCTTCTCCGTCCCCGGCGCCGACGGCGGCTGCAGTTGCTCCAACTGCCCCTTCATGGCTCTCAACACGCTCGAAAAGCTTTATTTCACTCTGCTGAACAACACCCCGCGCATCGAACTTCCCGAACCCCTGCGCCTGGCCGCTCTCAAGCCGCTGGAAAAGATGCTCGCCATGTCCCGCTAATGTCACGCGAACTCGACATTGACGATGGCCGCCGAGTCATCGAAACCGCCCTGGCCGAAGACCTCGGCTCATCCGGCGACATCACCTCCGCTTCCGTCATTCCACCCGGCGTTCAATTTCAAGGCGTCATGCAAGCCCGCCACGCCATGGTCCTCGCCGGCCTGCCCGTGGCGCGCGAAGTCTTTCGCATGGTTGCCCCCGCCGCCAACTTTCAAGAACTCGTCACCGACGGAGACGCCGTCCCGCAGGGCACAATCCTGGCCCGCATCGAAGGACCCGCCCAAGCTCTGCTAACCGCCGAACGCACCGCCCTCAACTTTCTGCAAACGCTCTCCGGCATCGCCACCACCACCCGCCAATATGTCGAACAAATGCAGGGAACCAGATGCACATTGTTGGACACCCGCAAAACCATCCCCGGCCTGCGCCGCCTCTCCAAGTACGCAACCGCCTGCGGAGGCGCGCAAAACCACCGCATGGGCCTCTTTGACTTGATCTTGATCAAGGACAACCACATCGCCGTATGCGGCAGCCTCATCGAAGCCGTCCGCCGCGCCAAATCCGCCGCGCCCCAGATCACCATCGAAGTCGAATGCGACACCCTCGACCAGGTCCGCGAAGCCATCGAATCCGGCGCGGACATCCTCCTGCTCGACAACATGACGCTCGACCAATTGCGCCAAGCGGTAACTCTAGTCGCCAGCCGCGCCAAGACCGAAGCTTCCGGCGGCGTCACCCTTGAAACCATCGCCGCCATCGCCCAAACCGGAGTCAACTTCATCTCCGTCGGCCGCATCACCCAATCCGCCCCCGCCGTGGACATCGGCCTTGATTGGACGACATGACCGGCACCTATGACTTACTGATCCTAGGCTCCGGCGCCGCTGGCCTCTCGGTCGTCCTTCGCGCCCTGCAGCTCAACCCCAAACTCAAAATCGCCGTGATCGCCAAAACCTCCGCGCAAAGCGGCAGCACAGACTGGGCCCAGGGCGGCATCGCCGCTGTCTTTGACGCCACCGACACCATCGAATCCCACATTGCCGACACCATTGAAGCGGGCGCAGGCCTCTGCCATCCCGCCACCGTCCGCTACGTCGCCGAGCGCGCCCCCGAAGCCATCGCCTGGCTCACCGCCGAAGGCGTCGGCTTCGACCGCGATCCCGACACCGGCGAATACCAGCTCGGCCGCGAAGGCGGCCACTCCCACCGCCGCGTGGTCCACTCGGCCGACGCCACCGGCCACGCTGTCGAAACCGCTCTCATAGCCAGGCTGCGGGAAAGCGGCGGCGTCCTCTTTGAAAACTACGTCGCCATCGATTTAATCCTTCACAACTCACGCTGCGTAGGCGCTTACGTGCTCGATTCCAAAACCGGCCACGTCCTTGCTCTTTCCGCGCGCGTTGTCGTGCTCGCCACCGGAGGCGCCAGCCGCGTCTATCTCTTCTCCACCAATCCCGCCGGCTCAACCGGAGACGGCATCGCCATGGCCTGGCGCGCCGGCTGCCCCGTCGCCAACATGGAATTCAGCCAGTTTCATCCCACCTGCCTCTACCACCCCGACGCCCGCTCCTTCCTCATCAGCGAAGCCGTGCGCGGCGAAGGCGGCCGGCTCATCCGCCCCAACGGCACCCGCTTCATGGACCAATATGACGCGCGCGCCGAACTCGCCCCGCGCGACATTGTGGCCCGCGCCATTGACGACGTCATGAAGCGCGAAGGCCACGACTGCGTCTATCTCGACATCTCGCACCAGCCCGCCGAATTCCTCCAGCACCATTTCCCCACCATCTACGCCAAGTGCCTGGCCCTGGGCATCGACATCGCCCGCGCGCCCATCCCCGTGGTCCCCGCCGCCCACTACACCTGCGGCGGAGTCGTCACCGACCTGAATGGCAGCACCGCTCTTGAAAATCTCTACGCGGTCGGCGAAGTCGCCTTCACCGGGCTGCACGGCGCAAATCGCCTTGCGTCGAACTCACTGCTGGAATGCCTGGTCTTCGGCGCAGCCGCCGCCCGCGACATTGTCCACCGCCTCCCCTGCATCCCGCCGCCGCCCGAACCTCCCCACTGGGACGAAAGCCGCGTCACCGATTCCGACGAACAAGTCGTCGTCTCCCACAACTGGGACGAATTGCGCCGCTTCATGTGGGACTACGTCGGCATCGTGCGCTCCACCAAGCGCCTGAAGCGCGCCCAAAACCGGGTCAAGCTGCTGTTGCGCGAAATCACCAAATACTACGGCGCCTTCAAAGTGACAAAGGATCTCATCGAACTCCGCAACCTGGCCCTGGTGGCCGACCTAATAGTCCGCTCCGCCCTCGCCCGCAAAGAAAGCCGAGGGCTCCACTTCACCATCGATTACCCGAACCAATCCTTCAAGCCCCGCAACACCATACTGACCCCGCGAGATCACTAACCCATCACCAACCATCACGCCCAACCACCAACCACCGCCCTCAGTCACCAAACACCGCTCGTAGTGGGGCAGCTCTCCCGCTTGGGCCCTGGCCTTTGGCCAGCTCCTGCTTCCCACGCCAAACTAACTCTCCGCTCCCGCACAATTCATCTCCCACCGCACCCCAAACTCATCCACCAAGACTCCGTAACTCGGCGACCAAAAAGTCCTCTGCATCGCCACCTTCACCTCTCCCCCCGCCGCCATCTCCGCAAACACCCGCCGAGCCTCCGCCGCCTCATCAAATTCAACAATCAACTGAAACCCCCGCGGCCTCTCATACTCCTCAAACGGATCATCCACCCCCGCCAATTCACTCCCGCCAACACTCATCGAAGCATGGCAAATCCTCCCCAGCCATTCCGCCGGAACCTCCTGCGCCATCGGCGACTCTCCCCAGCTCAGCATCGTCAAAATCCGCCCGCCCAGGCACTTCTCATAAAACGCAAACGCCTCCCGGCACCGCCCGCCAAAGTTAATATGCGGCTGAATTCTCACCCATACCTCCCTGTCTGTTCACAAATCTAAAAAAATATTTCACGCCCGCAACCCCTTTCCTCCCAACCACATCCGGCCCTTTCGCCAAATCTTTGTGTTCGGAATCGCCCCTTTGTCTGCTACGTTCTAACCGGGCTCGCGCAAGGTCAACCAACCTTCTCGCGAGCCTTTTGTATTTCCCAAATAAGGAGCCAACCATGTCCAAAAGATCCGAACGCCGCGAAGCCGAACGCCTCGCCCGCAAACTCGCCTACCAAACCCAGCGCCAGCACCAAACTCAGCCCCAGCCGCCCGCCGAGGCCGCCTCGCCCCAACCTGAACCCGCCCCAGTCTCCGAAGCCCAACTGCAGGCCAACCGGGCCAACGCCCAAAAATCCACCGGCCCATCCACCCCCGCTGGCAAAGCCAAATCCGCCCAGAACGCCCTCAAGCACGGCCTCACCGGCCAAACCGTCCTCCTCCCGCACGAAGACCCCGCCCTTTATAAGAGCGAACTCCAAGACCTCATCGAAGTCCACCAGCCCGCCACCGACGACGAACTCCGCCTCGTCCAGTCCATCCACGATTGCGGCTGGCGCATCGCCCGCGTCCAGCAAATCGAAATCGGCATCCTGCTCAAAGGCGACCTCGAAC
>Ga0209208_10012825_pt1 | contig 10549 bp, 5 predicted proteins | sample S1TSphfallax_3_FD_187694 | JGI IMG/M metagenome (GOLD analysis project Ga0209208, IMG submission 187694) | Host-associated microbial communities from peat moss isolated from Minnesota, USA - S1T2_Fd - Sphagnum fallax MG (SPAdes) (version 2) | ecosystem: Host-associated > Plants > Peat moss >... | reverse complement strand
ATTACTATACATTTATGAAAAACTTATCAATTAATTTATGTGTCTCAACCCTAAACCTAATGGTTAAGTTAGTAGGGTATGTAATTAATAAAGTAGCTAAATTAGTAGGGTAGGTGGTTAGTACAATAGCTTGGTTAATGGTGTGACCCAAAATGCAAATATTGCATTTAGGGTATGATTTTCGTATAAAGGTGCTTAAACCTCACATGCGTACTTTCGAAATGGCCCAAAATGCAGGTATTGCATTTAGGGTAGGATCTTCATATAAAGAAGCTTGAACCCCACATGCGTACTTTCGAAATGGCCCAAAATGCAGGTATTGCATGTAGGGTAAGGTTTTTAAGGTAGGGTATGTAATTAATAAGGTAGCTAGGTTAGTAGGGTAGGTGGTTAGTACAGTAGCTAGGTCAATAGAATAACTAGTTATTAGGGTAGTTGTGTCAACAGGGGATAATAAATAAGGTACCAAGGTTGGTGCAGTACTTATGAAGGTAGAAAAGTGAGCAAAGTGAGCAGGGTAGCTATATGTGAGGTCAGGTCCAGGGAAAAACGACCAAGAACCAAAAAAAAAAAGTACAATGGTCAGCAGCAAAAAGAAATGGACTGTCATGAACCCCATCCGGCGCTGAATGAAAAAATGCAAGGCATCCAGTGGACAGAACGGCCAACTGGTGCATTGGTGGCTGCTGGTTCACTCTGGCCGTGAGTCAACAACCAGGAAAATTTGTTACTCTGGAACAGGCCCTGATACAACATGTTCCCACCTGAAAGTTGAGGTTGATCCACAACTGGGTCATAATGGGCATCCAGAGGCTGGTGCACTAGGGGTTGCTGCCAGCATACAGCTGAAAGATAGATGGTTTCTTACATATATTACCATAGTTGAGGTTCATCCACAACTGAGTCATAAGGAACAGAACAGGGGATTTTTTTTAGTGTATTTTAAGGTTGGTTATATGATGCAATATTGCATGTTACTTTACAAAATCAAGGAAGGTCCCGGTCATGTGCCACTGCCAAATGCACAGTACATCCGTGACTGAGGGAAAGTATTTCATTTTATTTTCATCTTTAAATACTAGGAAAAATAGAATAAATGGATAAATAGAAATCCTGTTTCTTTACACAGAGGAAGGGTGTAGAGATAGACCCCTTCTCTGGCATATAATGGGCATCAAGTAGATGGTGCACTGGTGGGTGCTGGTTCACTCTGGCCCCACCATAATTCATAACATGCAGGAATTCAGGCTTTCTACTTTGTATAGTTTTAATCACTAGCATAAAATATACACGAGAACAAACAAGAGTATCCAGTTGGAAACTGTTGCAACTCTGCAAGCAATACAGTATATAATACATGCCATCAGCACCGACCCCACCGCATTTTCTGGGTCAATCTAAATCAGGGTTTATTGACCCAGTCCAAGTCAAGTCATCACAAACAAACAAACTATGACCCAAGGCAATACTGGAATATACTTTTGTATGGGTATATAATATGGTAAGTTTTACCCACTCAAAGACTCCAAATCAGATTTTAAAAGTGGTGTTCACGCTAATCAGTCTAACTGATCCCAAGACAAGGTCTTTTGATATTATATTAACTTACTTTAGCCTAAGTTAAACTTAATTTGCTTGCTTCAATGTCTTGAGCGTTCGTGACAAAGTAACCGACACAGGCACATGAAAGGGGAGTGGCACAAACCAACACAAAAAAAATGGATGGCAACAACACATTTGGGAGTTATGTCAGAAACATGCAAATACATGGAGGGCCCACAGTACATGCATTGCATGCCATATCTTGTTGCGAGTGTTGGGAGAAACAAAAGACAGAAGGGCCCATCTAATGGATGAGTTCGCATTAGCATGATAATATTGCAAAACATGATTGAAAGGAATAGCACAAACTGATGAATTATGTGGACTCAATTATGGAAAAAATTGTGACCCATAGGAGTTGATGCATGAATGAGTCCATAGCTAATCTCGGCCTTCGGGTTCTTTTTTACTCGCATTCAACTGACAGAGCTGATTCCTTCATAGCCGGTCAATTGAAAACACGAAATCTCTTATCTCTCACAATGTTTTAGGATGAAATGGTCTGGACAATAGAGTTTGGTGTTGTCATATTGTTCTATACATTCTAGGTTTTTCAAAGGAGTTGAGTTAGTGGGTTTCAAGTTTCCCAACACTAGAGCTTTTTATATACATGTAGAGGTGCATGCATTGAGCGTTGGTGTAACAAAACAAATCTCATTGTAATATGAGAATGAATCATGATGCTTCTCTAGATTTGTGACATATTCTTAGGTTTGTCAAGTGGTATAGGTGATAAAGAACCTACCCAATTTTTTTTGCAACTAAAGCAAACCCAAGGCATGTTCCCAAACTCCCAACAAAAAAGAAAGTGTGCGAGCTTTTACATGGAACTAGGATGAACCCCTCAAGTTGAATTCACTAACAAATCAAACTACAAAAACCAAACAAAAGGATGCTTAGTGCATTTTGGCTTGAGTGGTTAATGCATTTTTGAATAAAAAAGTTACACAAACAAGCGATGAACCAATTTAGTAAGATTCATTAGAACACAAACTTAGAAGATGCACCACCTTCTTCTTATAGTATCATCTGCATCTCTATACAAGGCTACACACAAATGGTTTTCTCTTGAAAAATTACCATGTTATGAAACTTTTCAAGGGTTCATAACTTTCTCATTTTTCCTTCAAATCAAATTTATGTCAAATGCAATACACAACTGACATAACTTTTCACAAACGTGACATTTGTCAACAAACTATGGCTTGGGTGTTAAGTCAAACATATAAATAATATAAAATAAAATAAACTCCAAGCACAATATTATATGTGAACAACTTAAACGAGAACCTAGATTAGTCAATTACATGACTAACCTGATTTTCGACCCAACTAGGGAACTCACACCCCCAAAATAGTTACATTAAGGATGCCCAAATTTAGGATGGACTCCAAGAATTGTAATGAGAGATGGACCTTTTCATCTTGCCCTTCCACAACATGTGTGAAATCCAAATCATGCTATTGACATTGCTAGATTTGATGGTTTGATTTTATTTTTCCTAGATATTTTGAATGAACAAATAGTTCAATATGTAATGTGGTTTGGTAGGTTTGTCAGAATTTTAATGCGCCAATCAAAATGGTAGAAAAGGACCATTATTTTCATTGTTCAACATAATAGGGTTGTATTTAGTTGTGAAGATTTTCTTTTCCAAACCAATGGGATTGTTGGATTTGGTGATCTATATTTGTTTTCATGGTTAACATGAATGAACTAATAATTCAATGTATAACTTAATAACTTATGGATAGGATTCTTGCACATTACTTGTGCCTTGAGTTTTTTTTTTCAATCTTGTGATGTTGCTAGATTAATAATCATCCATAAGGAAATTTAGTCACATTTCTCTATAAACCATTTGTGAAAATAGAAATTTACTTGAATTGGTGTATATCCTAGCTCCTTGCTTCAACATTTTTTATAAACATGATTTTTCAAAAAAAATCGATTATATGTGAATTGTTTCAAAAAAAATGGTTTATTTGACAAATTATTTTCCCAAAGAAATTTTTCTTTGAATGAGAAAAATTGTAAAAAAGAATTGTCATGTGTTTGTTGCCAAGTTATTACATTTAATAATTATGATGATTTTCAACATTTGAACTTCATATTTTTACAATAATTCCCACCAAGATTATTTAATGACAAAATTGACCTTAAGCCAATGAAACTAAGAAAAACGCCAAATCTAGCAATTTCATTGGCCATGAAATTTTTTTGGGATACTTACACATAAGTTTATTCAAGTCCATAACCCTAATATGGGTTCTAGGAAAACAAACATTGATGATCAAAATGGGTTATAGTTGTAGCTCATGATTGATTTCAATCACTTTCCAAGGTGACAAACCTAAATGAGGCAACCCAATTTTTGTCACCATCTACTTGCCATAGTTGTAGCAATGGAAATTCAAAACCTAGACATGGACAAGGGCAACCAAATTTGATCATCAATTTTGGTCAAGTTCTTTGATCTCAAAATGTGGAATATCCCCACTTTTGATTGACCATTAAAGAATTCACACATTAATGACCAAATTTTGGTTGCCACAATCATGGAAAATTAAATTGTGATTGTTTGATTTGCATAGAGATTGTTTGGTAGCCTACCGTATTTTGAATCATAAAACTTCCCATATTTGTCTTATTTCTTACTTTTTCATACCCTTTCAAGTGTGCAGACTCTAATTGTGTTGAACATAATCCCTATCACATATCAAGTTGGTGACCAAGGTAGCTAGGCTTATCCAAGGGTGGTTAGATTCATGTTCATCAATTATGTTTACCATTGTAGTAGGGTCTCATCCACTTGTGGTTTTTTAACATGTTGGAGATGCATGGTAGGCACAACATGTGGGAGACATGGTACCTTGATGTGACAATTGCAACCACGAGACCGGTAAGGTACAATAGAAATTTTGCAATTTGCAAATCATATATTGAAGGATAAGATGTTTAATCATTTGAACAAGGTGGCAAAATAGGAATTAGCCTATGTACAAAGGTTAGGCCTCAAGCAAAAGCCTTGTTTGTAAGGTGCGGTGGGAACAACCTTGTTGCATTGGATGATGCACAAGCATTTAGCTCCTTTCTTGATATACATGTGCCCAATGTCGTCAACGAGGAGTCATTGGGTTTCTTCAATGACTCTTTTGTTGTAGGCCCCCAAGTAGATGGTGCATTAATATTGTCCAACATATGGGTTAACATGGATGATCCCATTCATATGCCAAACCTTCCCCCTCACACCTTTTGGTAGATGACTTTACAGGAAGGGATGAATTAAACCACTAAACAAAATCTTAACAAGAAGTGAGTGACCTTTTTCTATGAAGCCAACATCCCACTCGACGTAGCTCACCATATGGCCTTCACTAATGTTATTGAATAAAATGTCTTATAGATTGTTGTCATATCTATACTTTGAACATAATTATTGAAAAGTTCCAAACAAAATTTGTCAAAACTTGTCACTGACAAGAACAACAACTCAATCCACAAGTATGGGGGCACTATTTGTTTAAATGGGTGGGACAACATTAATAATTGCCCATTGTTAAACATCATGTTTGATTGCCTGAATGAAGATTTGCTCTTAAAAACCATCAATAGGACAAGGGATTAGAAAGATGAAAGGCTAGAAGTTTATAAAAATAATTGTTGTAAGGCCCAAAAACCAACATTGATACACTAAATTAAATGTAGCATGTTTTTGGAACAATTATATTGCATGTACTATAATATTAGACCCAAAAGTGCCCCAAAAGGGGTCATCATAACATGCTTTCATATATAATAATAGTTTTCCCAAATTGTGTTCAAAGAGTTAAATAAGATTATTACAATGATGGACTTCATTGCCCAATGTTCACCCTATGCAAAATCCCATCCAACTTGGGAACATTGTTTAACTCATCAACGATGGCAACCTTGTGTGATGATACTTTGGCTAGGAGTGCAAATGTCATTTCATCTTTCAAGCATTTAAAATCACTAGTCTTGTCAACTAATAAGTCACAAGATACTTCATCCACTAGGTGAGGCCCCATCACCCATGGAGTTGTACCAAATTCCACATGGGTTTGGACCAAATTCAAATTTGTTGGTGCTTGGGTTAAACCACCCTTTGAATATTTGGTAAAGCCATCCACATCTTACATTGGTGGGTGTGTGGTATAATGCCTCATATGTTTTTTAAATCTAGGATTCATTTAACTATCATTCATTGTATTGACTCCTAAATGCAATAGATGACATGCCCATTTGCCAAATCCATCCCATGTCTTCTTCACCCCATGCTTACCAATTAGGTGTGTTATATTGATTATATCCCAGTGTTTTGGCATGGTAGCTTGAAGGTTAAATTGTGCATATATACAATGATGGAATGGGGCCTTACATTATGAACTTCTCTTCCTTGCCACCATCAACATTATTAAACATTGTCAACATACATATGTGAACAAGTGCCCAATTGCCACACCCTTTTTGGCCCATATGGGTTGCAACAAATAATGCATTGGTCCCCACTTTTAGTGAATGGTTGAAGTGGAAACCAAAGTAGTTCCCTTGTTTTTATAAAAGTGGCAATGAGATATTCTCATTTAAACTCAAGGTATGTTGGCTAGTCCACACTTCTGGTATCTTACATCTTTGATAAGTTGTTCACAAACATTTTAGATATTTTGGGTGACCATCATACACCAAAACATGACATCCATGACTAGGACATTTTGCAACTATGTCCTTAGCCTAATCATGTCATCTTTATATTTCACTATGAGAAAAAAAAGGTGTTTTGCAATTGACCTTATAACTCAATTTTTGAATTGCAAAAGACATTTGCAACTCATTGTATTCATACATCATGAATGCTAATGGACAAATTGCATGAGTTGGAGAGTTGTAACTCATGATATGTATGGTGCAATTCATTAGAAGTCAATCAAAACAATTCATTTTCAACTATTATGCAATTACATTATAATTGCACCCATGATGTCATGTTGACATCATTGATTGTCATCCATCGATTAAAATTTGACACATGGGACTATGAAAAATTTTGGACATAAAAATGATTTTTTTTTCAAAATTTTGATCTTTGTCATTCATTATGATTGTTAATAATGGTCAAAGATTGTGGCACGTGGCACAATAGGTTTTTTTTTCCATATGGCATATTAATTATATTTGGGAATATATATATATATATATTAGTAGTTAGGTAGGTCGTACATAACCATAGGTAGGTAGGTAGGTAGGTTTTAAGACCTACATGCCTATGTATTTACCTAGGACCTATTTATTTACATAAGTAGGTGAGTAGGTAGCAAAACACAAGATTCAGTGAACTAAAAAATAGCATGAAATTTTTTTTTTGTTTTATGTTTTACTTTTAAGTTAAACTTTTATTAGCTCAATCCAAAATGACATTTGTATTTAGATAAAACATATGAGTTAAATCTTTTAGTTGTTTTTTAATTGCAATTGAATGACAACTATAACACTTAAACCCAAGAGGCATGCCAGATCCAAGGGGAGGGCTCCAAACTCCATTGTTTTTTATGTCCAAACAAAACTTGAAACCTTCCTATTGTGCCTTTAGGCATTAAAAATCGTCAAAAATGAAATAAACCTGAAAAAGTTATGGCCCCTCAAAGTAGAAGGGGTCAAAAACTCAAAAAACAAACCATCAAATGTTATAAAGGTCAATTCCCAAACACCTAAAAAATTGTTTTTATGTTATTATGTTGTTATTAAAGTTCAAAGATGATTTGTAGAACTTTAGATGGTGCTTTATAATTGTGTAAATTATTTTAAATGAACAAAAAAAAAAAATGAGGTTTGAAAGTAGGAGGGGTCCAAAGAGAAAAATAAAATAAAAAATGTGTTTTGTAAGTTGGAAAGCTTATTTTTCATCTTGCTATTTTTTATTACTCATTTTCCTTTACATTTCAAAGATGATTTCTAATGCTTGAGGTAGGGTTCTCATAAGATTTTAAATCATTCAGAATGAATCAGAATGAAACACATATGATGAAGTTATAAATAACAGATGAATATGTAGTTTTATTAAATTAGAAGTAGTTGTATTATAGTCATAACATAGTTGAATAGTATTATTTCAGTAGTGATGTAGTAGTGGATGTACTAATTTTATCAATGGGATTCATAATCAAAAACTAATTATAACTATATTTCATAATGGGTGGTGAAAATGTGCACATGTGGCATGATTGCATGTATGTACACTATACCTAATTGCAACATAGTTGTTTTAGTGGCACATCCACAAGAATTCTAAAGTAGTTGCCACATGCAACTACAATGCAATTCCTGAAAAAGTCAAATATGGTTGACTACATATATATGTACACTGTGTATAAATTATCATATCGAAGATCCATTTTCAACTTGCTTGCAACTATAACACAACTAATTGATTTTTTGATGTGACAATTTATTTATTAATACACCATATTTTTAGAGTTGAACTTTCCCAAACAAGAATGTGTCAATGCTTACTCTTAACAAAGAGTTATGAGAGCATTCTTGGTCTAGCTCTGCATCATTGATAGCAATCAGCCTCTTGTCTGGAGTTACACAATTGCAAGCAATCAACTTCAACACCTGGCTGCAAACAAGAATCTCTTTGTAGGTGGAGAGGAAATGCTACGTTAAAATACAATCAGATGAGCTGATTACTGACCTCCACTAGTTCTAGTCAGTGCATTCAAGGGATAAATTTCTGAGGCCAACTCTGGCTTCCTCACATTGCTAACCAAAAGTCCTTGTGATCACAGCAAGAGCCTCCCCAAGTGCTTGTAATCAGGTCCAGAAGCTCCATGTGGCAATGAAACATGAAAACAAAGCTGACCCCAGAGAAACATGATATTTTGGTGTAGTGAGCAATGTCAAATGTATTTGACCCAAGATAGAGATGATGTCACAGTCCAGTGAGACAACACTGGAGCATGCATCTGACTTCTAGCTCCAGCAACCTTTGAAACATGAGACAATACTAACTCAGTTCTGCTACTTCAACTGCATGCTAACCAGATTGATCTACCTTTGAGAGTTTGAAATCTGCAAACTCAGATGCACCTTTTCAAGGTGTAGAGTTTTGTGAGGAGGCATTAGGAGTAGAATGGTTCAAAATTGTATCCTTGCACTCCTGCAACGTTTGGCAGATTTCAGGAAACCTAGGCCGGTCTTCAGGCCTTGTGGCCCAACACTTTCTTATGAATGCAGAAAGGGGACAGTCGTCATTAAGTGGTAAACTTGGCATCTTCCCACAGTGAATCTCTCCAAGAATCTGAGATCTTGATATTTTGGCAAATGGCACCTCCGTAGTGAGGACCTCAAAGAAAACCAGTGCAAAGCTATACACATCTGCTGCATTTGTGTATTTCTCTGTGTTCTGTTCATCTTGAAATACCTCAGGTGCTCTCCACTGAGCTGTGCCCACCCCCTTTGTGGTGAACCTAGAGTTGTTCAAGTTCAACTTTGACAGGCCAAAGTCTGTGAGCTTTACTTGCACAGATGGGGAAATGTATGACTCATTCTCCACAACATTTATAAGAACATTTTCAGCCTTGAGATCACGGTGCATCACTCCACGCTCATGCAAGTATTTCATACCCTCCGCTATCTGTAGCATTATATCGACAGCTAGAGGCAGTGACAGTGGACCATTCTCCTCGAGATACATCCGCAGGTCCTTGCTCATGAGCTCTGTAATAATGTAATGCCGCTTGTCCTTGACTGCATACCCTATGAATTGAACCACATTTGGGTGTTTCAAGCTTGCTAGTAGTTTTGCTTCATTCTTCACTGCCTTCACGCTAGTCTTTGAGGGAGCGAACAGCTTGGCAGCTGCCATCTTTCCATGGAGTTGACATTTGAACACACATCCATATCCTCCCTGCCCAAGCTGATGCTCAGTTTTAAGCTCTACATCATGAAATTCTATGGTTGCCCTGAAGTCCCCCGCACTGATGTTAGCCATCATTCCAGGGCCTTGAAACAAATTTTCACTGTTGCCTGTTCTGACAATGCCTTCAATGTCACCACCATCATTTCTGTCTTTCTGAGGCTCAGACTTCCAGGTAGAGGAATGAGGAGAAGAATAGCGCAGAATCCTATCCTTGCACTGCCACAACATTTGACAGATTTCATGAAATTGGGGACGGTCCTCAGGCCCTGTGGCCCAGCACTTCTTTATAACTGCAGATACGTGCTCAGGACAATAATCATCAGGTGGTAAAGGTGGTCTCAACCCATCACGAATCCTGGAAGCAAGCTCGTGTCGTTCTATGTTTTCGAATGGCAACTTTGCAGTGAGGACCTCAGAGAAAACCATTGCATAGCTATAAACATCTGCTGCTTTTGTGTATTTCTCTGTGTTCTGCTTTTGTGTGTTTCTCAAGTTCAACTTTGAGATTCCGAAGTCTGCGAGCTTTACTTGCACAGATGGGAAAATGTATGACTCCTTATTCTCCACAACTTTTATAAGAACATTTGCGGACTTGAGATCACGGTGCATCACCTCACTCTTGTGCAAGTAGTTCATGGCCTCCGCTAGCTGTAGCATTATATCCAGAGCTAGAAGTAGTGGAAGTGGAGGTCCAGATTGACTTTCATCGACATTCTCTTCTAAGTACCTCCGGAGGTCCATTTCCATGAGCTCCATAACAATGATATACTGGTTTTCCTTCACTGCATACCCTATGAATTGAACCACATTTGGGTGTCGCAACCTTGTTTGTAGCTTTGCTTCTACCTCTGCTAGATTGTAGATAATCTTTGCAGCTGCCATCTGTCCATGGATTCGACATTCGAACACTGATCCAGCTGATCCTCTCCCAAGAAAGCCTGCAAGTTGCACATCATCATACTCTATGGATTGGAGATGTCCAGGGTCAGACATGGTTGCCGAGA
>Ga0209208_10012824_pt1 | contig 10550 bp, 9 predicted proteins | sample S1TSphfallax_3_FD_187694 | JGI IMG/M metagenome (GOLD analysis project Ga0209208, IMG submission 187694) | Host-associated microbial communities from peat moss isolated from Minnesota, USA - S1T2_Fd - Sphagnum fallax MG (SPAdes) (version 2) | ecosystem: Host-associated > Plants > Peat moss >... | reverse complement strand
TGCTAATTCGATTTGAGCTGCTCAAACATCACAGTGCAAGAAGAGAGTAGAATCTGACTAGAGCAGTAGCCAGGTGCTATACTGTCATCATAGAAGGATTACTGCTCTACAGAAACTTTGAAGTTCTCAGTTCTGTGTGGTACCTGGGCTTCCTCAGAGCCGTTCTTGCACCCATTTGATCCTCTATGACCCTTTATGGGAGAAATTTCCAACCAGCATGTGATGTGAATCTCTAGGGAGCAAACAGGGGAAAGACTCTGGCATCAGTGTTGTGAGTGCAGTCACAGTAAGTACCTGCCATTAAAGGTCTTGTGAGCCAGTTGACAACAATACTGTACAGTGCCAGCAAGCTTCATTATGAAGAAAGGTCCTATTTTTTTGAATACTGTAAGATTGTCGAACCAGTGGCACCTGATGCCCAACTGTGACAATAGAATCAACTGTTCTTGTCATTTGCATTGTTTTCCAAGCAGGAGGCAACCTGATATATGATACTCCTTGCTTTTGCTCTAGCCCTCCTATTCATCCAGCTGATGGCTGCTAATACTGTAAGCAAGCCAGAGATACCTTTTCTTTCTGCTGAAGCAGCAAAGTAACTCAATTTAATCAATAGTTGCATGGAATTAATTTGCTGTCTGCTGGAAATCATTGTCTTATAAAGCCATTGCTGGGCATAAACTAGTATTAAACTTTTGTGGCTACTCTAATCTACCTTCTGCTGCTTGGATGTTTTAAGATTGCCGTCACAACTGTGGACACTATGTCCCAAGGTTGAAAAATCAGCAAGATGCCCCTTGCTGCGTGGGTTATTTTAGTTATGTGACAAGAAAATTAGGGGCCACCTAGATAGAAGCTGAGTACATTTAATTTAGAGATCAGATAATAAGCTTTAGTGTGTACATATCTAAATTTTCATTTCATCTTTGATATGAAAAGTTTTTTTAATATGAAACAATTCTCATTTTATCTTTTGATAACAGAAATTTTGCTAATATCACATACTCTTTTGTGTGCCAAGTTCAAGTAATAATTGAACTGATTTAGCGAATTTCTCTAGGTTTAAAACACACGAAAATTAGTTAATGCCAAAGCTCCACTTGGCACTCAAGCAACTTCCATTCAAGAGAATCCTACTTCCACTGCTCAATTATGCAACGTTCCATTTCAGAGAACCATACTCTCGATTGGCATGTTGCTGCTGTTCTACAAAAGGATTAGAGGGGTTTTTGAGCTTTTCCATATCCCTGTAATTATTTGCCTCACTGAACACATACTTGCATGTGTACGAAAGATGAACAGCTCTCCCTGACGCTCTCTCCACTAGTTGAACCAGATGATGGCATGTGTATGAAGGTTACTTTGAGCAGTTGGGAAATACCACCGTCTAAGAGACATGAAAGTTAGCACTGAAATTCCCTCTTCCAGTATTTCATCAATCAATCGATCGATCACTGCGTGAGAGTCTTACAAAACGTTTAGAAGAGCGTTGAGCTGCTGGGAACCCTAAAATAGCCCTGACATTGAATCCTCTTTCTTTTTGTGGTTTCGAGATGATACCATCGAAGAAAAGAGCCCATTGTTTTGCGTCAGGCAGGTCGGCGCATTTTAGTTATCAAGGATGGCTCCTTGTAAGATACCACCACCTCAGCAGCTCGCCGTATTGGTCGAGAACCAGCCAATGACTTTCTTGATTGATCCATCCCGTCATGCTGCTGCTGCTGCTGCTGCAAGGATGGGGATGCTGCTCGAGGTGGCCTTTTTAGAGAGCTTGATAAAACAACAGGGGATGAACTCCGAGGTGTGCTAGCCTGCGAAGAAGATGTAGTAGCCTTAGTTCTCGCAGGACTTTTTGTTTGAGGCTCCGCCTTCTTCCGAGGACTGGTGGCAGGTTGAGAGATACTTCTCTTCTGAGGAGTGCCGGGTCTCTGAGGAGTGCTTGGTCTCTGGGGAGTGCAGGATCTGGGGCCAGGGGATTTCTCACAGTACCTAGTGTGTTCTGCAGACCTTGAGCAGCTCTCGCTTGTGGAGGCAACATCACTTGTAGGCCTGCCGCTGCAACTGGACTGATTAGACTGATCCGTTAACTCATTAGCAAAAGGCTCTATTGAGCTTCTCCTTCGTGAGCGCCGGACCGTAACAGTAGATGCTTCGGTTGTGACAGTATGTGCTTGACTTGTCTCAAGATCTTCACAAAGCTCTTGCATGGTCTCCAGGCCAGAGATATGTCCATAACGGTTGTTGTAGCGTTTTTGAGGTCCCGTGTATAACCCAGAGGAAGCAAGAGAGGCAGAGTTCTGTTCCTTGATCTTGGCCTTGAGGGAACTCTCTCCGTAAGACGTTGACCCGAATCGCTGCCGTGAGCTGGACCTGCAACAAATCAGGCTGCAGAAGATTCAGGAAATAGAACCCACTTGATGGTTCCGTCACCCTATCCCAAGAATCATGTCACAGTCACGAGCAGCGATGTCCATGAGCAGTTCTATTTGGTGTTGGTTGTTGAATACTTCAACTGAGGTGAAGAGTGTGAAAGAACCTCGTGGTGATACTTGTGGAGTCGGTGTCATTTGCTGCAGAACTGGCCTTAGCTGAAGGTTTACCCATATCTGCATCGGGACCTGCACATCATGATGACTTTCCCTTATCAATGTAAGCAAAGGGAACCTTCAAAAGCCCTTGGTAAATGGCAACCTTGAGCCTGCTGCTTCTAATTTGCGGTAGGATAGAAGCTGGTTCAGTCAAACATACAACCAAAAGAACAGAGCATGGAATTGGATCTAGAAAAGGTGAGTGCTTGAGCAACATATTACAGAATTGATTTGTTTCAGAGAGTTAAATTGACTATATCTCTACCCCCAATCGCTGAAAGTCTTCTTAGACTGGTACGGGTGCGCCGGGGTACTTGGACTTGAAGGGCTTCTTCACATTCCTTCTCCTGAAGAGCTTTTTTCAATTGCTGTGACATCGCTGCCAGCTTCATCTGCAAAAGAAGCTACCCAGCGACTTTCTAAACAGGACAAACTGCTCACTCTGATTCTGCTGAACAGCATCATACATCTGAATAAAGCTTGTGGATGACTTAAACTTGTTACTTCATTTGGTGCTTGGAGTACATTTCTCCAAAAGATTGTACTTGGTAATTGTACTGCAGGATTTGATGTATCATACCTGAAATTCATTCTCATTGATTTTATACACAACTGCCATTTGGGTATGTGCATGCTGCAGAAACTTTAGCTGTGGAAGCAATCAAACCATTAGCTGATAAGACAATATCATCAGATAGGGTATGAGGTGCAAAACCCATACACAAACAAGGAACAAAACAAATGCATGCACAGAGATTGCATTAGGCTGGCATAAGCGAATGATCTAAATCCACAAAGCTAGTAACAGCTTACTCACTTGTTCACGCACAGAAAGCAACTCCTGCCATCATGACCACCACAGTACAGTTTTTTGTATAAGAAAAGATTTTTCTCACTGCAGCAGAAATTGAAGTGAAGAGGTAACTCTTTCTTTGGTAGCAGAATGGTAGACAAAGAATGATAGCAGAAATGGCCAGTACCTTGGAGAGTCGAGAGTTGTAGCAGATGATGTCTTCATTTTGTTGTGTCCGTCTGAAAAGATTTGTGAGGTAATCTCGCTGCATTTGTTGGATGTAAAGTTTTTGGGACTCAATTTGTCCGCTTTAGGATTTAGGGTTAAGGCCAAGCAGCAGAGATGCACATGGCTGTTGTTGAGCCAAACTGAGGAGAAACTAGAAAAAAAATAAAAAGAAAGAAGGACAGACATTTGCATGTGGTGCTAGAACGTTCTCACATATTATTGACACGATTGGCAAAGATAGATTGTGTGGGATACTCTTTCTCAAGAATCACTTGTTGGAGCCTTCTGTTCTCCTGCAGAACAGACAGATCTGACGGACTTAGCAAAACAATTCTACTTGCAGAGAGCAATTCTCTTGTGTTCTAGGGGAAGGGTAAGACAGCAAGAACAGTACTGGAGCAATTACCTCCTCGAGCTCCAACTCCCGACTGTTATTATTCCAGCTTTTGACAACCTCGTTTTCATTGGACCAATGGTTGATTGCAGGAAGATTTGTGATGTTCGAGAGGCCCCGCCTCCTTCTCTGGGAAGACACCGCGTCGGACATCCTCCTGCTTGACCTTTCCCCCGCCATAGTCTCCCCGCTCCCCCCCTTCTGTTTCTTCAACACTCTCTTCAAACTAGTTTTTGGAACAGACTCAGTGCTCCTCTCTCAATCTACAAACATTTTCTACCATCACGACATCCTCGACACGCATTCGACTGTTGAAAACGGGAAGAAAAATCTAAATCTCTCTATCACCTACCTAACTGTATCACCGCTCAACCATTCCATTCTCTACTTCGAATAGACACTGAGTTTTCAACAGAGTCAGTTCTACAGACCAGCATTTCTTCCGCTACATAATCATCCAGAACATGTTGACACGATAAGCAGAGCGTGAAATGCGACCATAAGAACAATTCCGCTTCTAGCAAAGCACAATTAGATCAGAAAGAATGATCACTGTGATTTCACATAACAACCAGAAAAGAAAAGAGAGAGAGATAAAACCGAGCAAAACATCTGAAGCAAAACGCAGCATGAAACCCTGAAAGTAAGAAGCCTTCCAAAAGATAAGAGGGCGGCAGAGGAGCGAGAGGAAGAACACTTTGACAAATTTCTTCTCAAACTTTCTCTAAACTCCACCAAAATGCATCATTCAAGAAGCAGTACAACTCTCACACACCGCATGCAAATCTGATCACGATAGTCGTCGCTTTGCTTTCCGCACACAAAACGCTACAGGCTTCGAATTCCTTGCGCATTCCCCCCATCGCGCGCGCTTACACAACATACGCAACGACAAAAGCAGGCGCCCGTGAGCCCGTGTGCCGTTGGAGAGCCGTTGGAGCTGGACAACCGGGCCGGGCCCGTTGCGGGTTCAAATTCCGATTTAGCCGGATCTGAGTTTCGCCCAGCCGTCAGGTTCGGGCTTTCACTCCAGAACAGGTTCCGGTGGCTAGACCCGCTTCATGGTTTCGCCAATCTATGGTGTCCAGTGGGCCATGTAATTAAAAAAAAACACTAAATTTGGGCTAAAACTTGCTTGATTGGATTGCTTTTAAGATTCTTGAATTTCTTGCAAGTCCTTGCCACTTCTCCACAACCCTTCTTCATAATAAGCATCTTGACACTCTAATTGGCTCCCAAGTTCACACAACTTCTCCAACCTTCATTTTATTAGCAACCTACTACTACCCATCATGAGGTACCCACATTGGCCCAATGATTCCGGAACGTTATCACTTCTTGGATGAAAATGTAATAGCCACTATTAGGAGGAGTGTTAGTGTACTTGTAATTAGGGTAGTGATAAGTTGGGATAGTGTATTTAATTGTGTTTTAGTTTGGGACTAGTTCAAATTATTTAGTGTTTGAGATAAAATTTCATGTTGTAAATTCCCAAATCAAATTTGGTGATTTTGGTGATTTCAAAATTTTAGAACACAGATTTTTTTTTAAAAATTTAATTTTTGATAATTTTAATGTGTTAGTATGCAAGTTTTTTTTGTTCATGATTTTGTGTGTTGTGATTTTTCATGTTATATTCTGGGCTTGGATTTTTGCTTTTTTATAAGTGAGTCATATTTTGAGTCACCAAAAATTTGATCTAATTTTTTTTGTGTGTTGTAACTAGATTCAATTTTTATAAGCACAATTTGGTTTGTGTGTTTTGCACGTGATTTTGAGTGTAACAAGTTGCTATGTAGTTTGTGATTGTTGTTCCAAAATTTGTATTTGTGTTGTTTTAGTTGCAATTGTTGGGAGTTGCATAGGAGTTGCTTCTTGAGTTGAAGAAGCCCACCTAATAATTTTGGTGAAGGTTTGTGATTTATAACTACCAAACATGGTTTGAGAACTTTGGAATTAGAAGGAAAACAAACACAAACACAAAAGGAGGGCCTTGTTTCTATCACATAAGTTGGGGTTTTTATTTATTTATTTATTTATTTGCGTTCTATCTATCTTTTAAACCATTTTCTCTTCTATTTTTCTCAACATCAACAAACAAGGAGTAAAATGCGATAACAATAATAGTAACATGAAATTGTGTTACCATCACTATTGTTAACCCAAGTTCAAAGCTTGGTTAGTTGATTTTTTTTTCAAGAACAAACTAGTTAAAAGGGCAACACCATTGTTAGGGAGGAGTCAAATTTGCCTAAACTTAGGCCAAATTTGCTACGCTTAGCAAGCTTTGGAAGTTTGGGTGCTTCAAGCCAACTTTGGGATACAAGGTTGGGGGGTTGTCTGATTTAAACCTCCACATTTTATTTTCATTTAGAAAAGAATTTGTAAGACCTTAAAATTAGGAAGTTGATAGGTTTGGCACTAATCCAAACTTGTTATGTGGTTTTATTTTTATTTTTATTTTTATTTTTCAAAAATTTCAAGTTTACTATTTATTTTTCATTTTTCAAATTTTCATCCATCCAAAGGACTTGGATGTAACGATTTTCACCCACAATGGGGATGTAGCAATTTTTCATTTGAGTTGGTAGTTGAATAGGGGATTGGTTAATGTTTGGGTAGGTTAATCAATGAACATTCTACCTAAGACCAAACATTGAATGATTATTTCTACTTACAATTGCTCTCTCACATCACTACTATTCATGCTTGTAGTTGTTTTCCTCCATTGTTGCTACTCATACTTATAGTTGCTATATTTTACATCATTTTTTTTCTTTTTTTTTTAATGTTGTTGTATTTGTTTACGTTTTGTATTTATTTAATTTTTAGAATGTGTGTGGGGGTTTTTTTTGTTGTATTTTTGTCTTCCAAGAGTTTTTTTTTGTTTTGTTTTGTTGTGCAAGTGTTTGTGTGGTTGGGTGTAGTCATATTAACATGTACTATTAGCAATTGTAATCACTACTTTATTTTTTGAATTTTGGATTGTAAAATAATAATAATAATAATAAAATATCTTTTAAGTTAAATTTTACTTTGAATAAATTATGTACATATCATTAAATTTTGGAATCAATTTAATGAATAAAAAATACACAATTTGCACTTTGGAAAATTTATAAACATTGCTTAAAACCAGTTTTGACACTAAAAGCACAATTTGAAAATAAAATTTTATGAAATATTTTGAGGTATTATTTAATATTTAAAGTTTAATTATAATAATATCAAGAAAAATTTAAATGTTTTAATTTTTTGGAAAGATGTAATTAAAAATTCAAGAATATATATTTTTAAAACAATGAAAAAACAATGGTCTAAGGGGGCGAGTGTGGCTCCTTATAGCTTGGTTGGACCCATTTTGAACTATCATATTACATCTTCAAGCATTTTAAATTTTGTCCTATAACTTGTGACTTCATTCTTTTTTTTGTTTGTGTCTTTTTTTTCCCATAATGTTTTCTTTGCTTCATCATCCATTGTGAAAAGTTTGTAGTGAAGGTTCTATAGATATTGTTCTTGAAACATCAAAAAACATTTTGCCCACATCAAATACTCCTCCTAGTTAACTTAATGCTTCCTCTTCTACTACATTGTGTACACCATCGCACATCACTAACAATGTGTTTGATGATTTGTGGTGGTCCACTAATAGGTTTGACATTTTTGTGCAATGTGTGGACAACATGAATCTCCCCTTAAGTCTCCTTTTGTTGAGTATTCTTTTCTTCTTTTTCAATTGCATCCTAAAGTAAATTCTAATTTGTTTGGGCATTTTTTCAACCCTTATATCTCTTTGATTGTTGAAGACATGAATATTGTTCATAATTTTATTTTTAATTCTATTGCTATTCCCAATTATGAGGCATTTTCTTTTGCATATGTATTCTTTTTGTCATTTCAATTGTGACGTTACTTTTGAACTTATCACTTTTGGATCTAATGTTGTTGAATGTATTGTTGTTTCTACAATTAGTCCTTCTATATTTGATGTTGATGAAAGGATTAATTGTGAATATCCTATTAGGAATTTAATTCAAAATTTCGCTTCCTTGAAATTGATAAGAAAAAGATGGACAATGTGAATAAAAGAGGTTAAAAGGTGAGGAAACATATAAACTTTTGATGAAGATTTTTTTCAATGAATGGAGATATTTGTATGGATATCATGTTAAAAAATCCATTGTTAATATTTCTATAGATGAAGATTCCATTAAAGAGTTTGTGGACATGCTATCCTTTTTTATTTTGCGCGTTCCAAAAAAAGATGGCAGCTTACATCTTCCAACTAGGTATTATTTTCTTTCATTTAGTTTATTATTATTATTATTATTATTGCAAAGGTGTTTTATTGTTTTAGGTTTTATTTCATCATCTTGAACTTTAAACCTTAACTAGAAACTTCTTTCTTTTGTTTTTTGAATTTTCTTTTGCAAATATGGTTTTATAAGGTTTAGGTTTTTTTGGGCATCATCCTAAACCTTAAATCCATTTAAACTTAAACCTTTTTTTTCTGATTTTTTTAATGCAATGAATGCTATTGTTTTTTTTTAATTGGTTTGTGTTTTTGCAACATCCAATCTCTATGATGAAAAATTGGAAAGCTTATAATACAAAGACAACATGTGGTGGAATTAAGTAAAACACCTACAATGTCTTTTAATAATTTATTGAATATGAGGTGTCACCAGATTGTTGGTGTTGAAGCGACTTTCCAACCTTCAACAATTGGTCTTGGCAATTTTAAAGAAAAATCCAACAATTTTTTGTTGAAAAGGAGTGCATGATGTTGGCACAAGTAATGTGTTACCCACATTTCCATTTGGTTTAAAAATCAAATTTGGGTACTTTTGTAGACAATTGTTTTTATGTGGGGGTGTTTTGAACTTTGCGAGGCAAATTTTTATGAGTTCAGTTTCGTTTGAACTATTGTTGTTGTTTTAAAATTTTGTTGGGGGGTCCTTAAGAATTAGAGGATAAACATTACATGCTATTATGTAGATCAACATTAGCTTGTCATTGATTGTTCAATGGCTGATGTGATTAAAACCTACAAGGAGTTTGTTCATTGTCGCCCCATTGTTTAACCTAATGACAAACCTAGGCCACATCAATTCTTTTTGTGGCCTATTTACCTAAATGGAAAGCCACTTGTGAAGTATGGTTTACTACTACTTCTATTGGTTGACACCAACTACAACTTATTATGAACAAATTTACTACTAATTTTTCAATTTTAAGAGAAAAGGTTTTATCCAACAAAATTGGCAAGGGTCTTGGAATCACTTGAATGGACTTGTCTTTTGAAAAAATGAGATGGAGGTAACATGCCACTATGATCTTATTTCTTATGACAAAAATTTTTACTTTTTTTTTTTTTTTGTTTTCTGTTTCAAATATTTGTTTCTTGTTTTTTTTCTAAAATTAATGTTTTTGTTTTGATTTGTTGATGTATTTTTTGGTTTCTTCATTTTCTTTTTCAATTGTGTTTGTGGTTTGGTTGTGTTTAGGTATGACCACATTGATAAACACTTACAAGATTGAACAATGCAACAAATTATTAATGGTAAATTGTGATTCAGTGGTTTATTGCATCATGAAAAGGTGTTCAATGAAAAATATGTTACCTATGAAAAGACTAAAGTAACTTCTTCCATTTTTTTCAAAGATGTGTTTTTGATTGACATGAATTTCATCCCATTTCTTACATTTGTGAAACTTGTATACAAATCATAAAACCACCTATAGGATTTCCAAAAATTGTTACATGTGGCTTTCAAGGAAATATTAAAGCATTTGAACAAGCATGTGATGCTCATATTTTAGAATCTCATGTCTTAGGATTTTATATTTAAAATATATTTTGTCATTATTTTACATTTGGCTTCTAGTTTTTACAATTTAAAAAAAAAAAAAACAATTTGCACCTTACACAAGATGCATTTCATTTTGGAAAAAATACAACTTTGTTGATGGAGCTATGGATGTTGCCTTTATTGTTGCTTGTGTTGGTGTGGGAATTTGTGTTCATATTGTTCATGGCATTGTTGCTATTATTTTAAGTTCTAAAATTATTAATTTTAACAAAGTTATTTTTTTTCCTTCATGTGATAATTTGTTTATTGGTTTTAATTTTATGGATTGAAGAAGTCTAGGAACATAGTTATTTTTATTGTTGTTTATATAAATCAAGAGAATAATGTTGTATAGGTACTAAAATTGATGAAAATGAAGATGATGTGTCATTTGTTTGCACATGCTTGAAATTAATGATGGTGATTATTTTTTTCATGTTCTTGAAGATGGTGTTTGTTCTCCTGTATAGGTTCTAAGATTAGGTGAATTTGCCTTTGATCTTGAAAAAACTTTCTAGAATAATTTGTTCATTAAGGAGCTTCTTAAGTACAAGACCATGTTCAATGCCATCTTTGTGGCTTATCCACCTTCTGAAACTATCAACATCAACATTGCTTTTGTCCACATCTTCAACCACCTTTAAAATTGTCCTACTATTATCACATATAATAATATGTGACATATGTCATGGATT
>Ga0209208_10012823_pt1 | contig 10552 bp, 6 predicted proteins | sample S1TSphfallax_3_FD_187694 | JGI IMG/M metagenome (GOLD analysis project Ga0209208, IMG submission 187694) | Host-associated microbial communities from peat moss isolated from Minnesota, USA - S1T2_Fd - Sphagnum fallax MG (SPAdes) (version 2) | ecosystem: Host-associated > Plants > Peat moss >... | reverse complement strand
AGTTAAACTCTAGCCCTAACCCAAACCTTAATATTGACTAGCATATTCTAATATTTAACCATGTTTCTCAAACAATTGAAAAATATGATGACTACATTCATAAAATACTGAAATATATATGTATTCATATATAAATGTGCACATGATATGCACACCATGCATGCATGTGGTTGTTTTTGTTTTCCACTCTTTAGAACCATGTTCGTATAGACAAGGGTCATAATGTTAATTTTAAAAAGATAACTTTGATTACTATTTTAGAGTAACTACATAAACAACTATTAATAAAGTAATTGCAATTAATCCCTGTTAAAAATAGCTTAAAAATTAACTGAAAGTGTCTATCAAAAATAGTAAAAAAAATATTGAAGATTCCTACTTCCAAAGTAAAGGGATTTTCTTGCAAAAAGATTTGAGAACTTCATTGTTTTATGGAGAAATCCCATGTAAGATTGTCTTACAATGAAATGTTTGTAAGATCAAGATTTTGTGATTTGGAGTGCCCACATTTGTGTGGGAAAAGAAATTCTCAAGTCTTTATGTATGTAAAATACATGAAAAAAAACAGTCTTAATTTAATTCCATTTTAGAAGTACCACTTATTGTGGAAAATGAGCAATTAGATCTAAAAATAGTCTCCAACAAAATTCGAGATCAAAACAAGATTACAAAGATATATATGACAATTTATTTTTATATTCATATTCTAATAAAGAAAACCACAAAAGTGAAAAGAAATACTCTTGAATACCTCCAGAAGAAAAAACCCTGTATATAAGAAAGGCAGGGATGGGAGCCCATCCACAAGAAGTACAAGGCAAATAAAAAGCACGAAAACACGAGTCACGAGGTGGTCTTCCTTGGAACAATTCAAAAAATGAAAGACAAGATTGATTCTCTGTAAGCTTTAAATGCTAAGTAAAGAGTTGGACTCTGCATTCTTGAAATAATCGCTAACCTTTTGACAGAGGCAATTCTGATCCCTAAACCCTAAAGCGACTGCACACCTGCTCTTGATTGGCTAGATATATTGATTGGTCCAGGTGGTTTGTTAGGCTCTTGACTCTTTAGAGTCCTTATTTCATGTTTACTAGTGTGGCCTGTGCCATTGGCCCAAATGTTACCCACATTCTGAATCCAAATCTTACCAAATAAGTTCCATTAAATCCTACTCAGCAAGATCTTTCCAACAACACCAAAGGCAACATTCCAATTCCTCCAAAAATTTCAGCTACGATATAATTTAATTTTCAGCGAAGAATTCATTCAATATTCAAGAACTTTTGCACCGCAAGTCCAAACGTCATGGAACCAAGCCCATGCACCCCTCCTCGTCGAGAGCTTTCCCAAGACACCAAGAACACGATCTCAAGCATTCCGGTTCGTTGGATCTCATAACTACAAAACAAACTACCTTCCTTCATAGATAGATTGGGCGGGGCCTTGGGAAACAGGAAATAGGGAATCTTGGATGTGAGAAATATTGCTTGCTGCAAGGCCAAATGCCAAGTATGGCGTGAAGCTGCTCTCTCTAACAATGTAGAAAATTTGAGATAATGTTGTTGCCAGCAGGAAATTGTGTCACGGAGATTGGGAGTTATTTTTGCAAATTCAGGCAACAAGGAGCAAATTTATTTTTTTATATTGTAAGATTTCATCGCTTGTGCTGCAAAAATGCTGGTCATGGGAGATTTTGGAGCTTTTTGAAATCAGGCAAGAAAAAGAAGCAATTTCTATACCAAGGTGAAAATTTCAATCTTGTGTTGTTTTGCACAGATTTGATGAGATGAAGGAACCAGACCCCAAGTATGGTGAATTCTTGTGTGTTTCTTTGCAGAGGCCATGGGCAACAGCACAAAGGACAGCAGCAGCTGTTATTCTGATGGGCAGCAGCTCATTCTGCCAAGAATGTGGATGCCAAGGAATAGCATCAGCTCTCCATCTCAGGAAGGAAGGCATAGCACCTTCTTCTGCCATCAGCCTGGAACCCTAAATCCTAAACCCTAAACCAATGAAGGGTGGTGGTGTGAGCTTGGTGATTCCTCAAAACAAACTTTGAGTGCTGGGCTGTGACACATTTCTGGAAGGAAATGTGGTCAGCAAGAAGTGGGAGCCCACTCTTCCTGAGTTGCCAACTGCTGCTGCTGCTGCTGCTGATGATGATAATCAAGAGGGAAAAGAAGCCATCAAGAAAAACCAAGTAGGGATTGGATTTGACTGCTGATCCAATAGTGAAATGCGGTCATGCCCTTGTGAAATTGCAGGTTCATTACTCACCTATGTTCCCAAGTCTCACCCATTTTTCCTGTTTGTTCTGCTTGATTTCTTGAGCATTGTAAGGCCTTTGGGAAGCTGCCCTTCGTTTTCTTTTTTTTTCTTGTCAGCTTTATTGAAAAGAAGAGATATGCTTTCATAGTCAAAAGAATTTTGAATGACTATTAAGGATTTTGGGAGATCAGCCCTCAACAAATTCTTCCCTCACAAAACCCAACTCCACCAACAAAGCTGGAAACCAAAACCCTAAGCCCCAACTCCAAACCCTAGACCTCTGAAGAAGTACAAGAGAGCCAATAAAAAGCAGATGTGAGTGTTGTTTTTTCATGGGTGATTGTTAAGTTGACAATCTCCTTTTTGTATTCTAATTTGCAATTGCACACAGCTGCCTTCTGTGTGTACAGTGGTGTCTAACCAAAATCTGAAAAGAGAAGAACAATCTTGCTCCCATTCCAGGTGAAGGCATTAAAGTGACATAAATGCCTGTTATTGGTGGGACAAATTTTGAGCAGACTCACACCGAGCAGATTTCTGCTCAACTGGAGATTATGGGGCATTTGGAAATTCATATGAATGAGACTATCTGCTCTCCATCACCCCTTCCCACCTATGATCAAATGGTCAGCACATCAACAAGGTCAGTTTCACAGTTTAAATCTCCTCTGGATTATAAAATACATCCAATTGGATATCTCTCAAAGAAGTTTCCAATTGTTTAAAAGCTCTCCTTCTATAAAACTATCATCTTGCCAGTGGTCAATGGTCTTTGGGTTGTAAGTAGGGAATGAAGTTGACATGAGTTTTGTGTGCCTGATGACAATTCTGTGTGCATTTGTTTGTGGGCAGGAGTCACGCACCAAAATTGCAATTCGTGGTAAATTGGAGCTGTGAAGGAAGGAAAGTTGCAGTGCCTTTATCTTTCTCATATGGATCCCTCTGGATTGATCAAATGAAAGGTGTGAAGGGTAAGGTACATGTTGTAGGCAAGAGTCACTGTTGGCTGGTTGCTTTCTTTTTGCTGCATCTCATCATGTGCTAGGGACTAGTTACAACAATTGCAGGAACGACCCCAGAAAAGTAAGCTGCCATGGCATTGAAGATGCAGAAGGTGCATTTGAAGATCTGCATGTACACATCACAGCAGACACAATGTTGAAAAAGTGGATGCAGCTGTTGCACAAATTGAATTGTGCTATTGTTCTCCATACTTCTACTGTTGGTCTCTGTAGTAGTATGTCTTGATCATACTTTGTGGTGGGCATGGCAGGAACCATGTGGGGTTCTGCAAAGGTGGCATGTGCTATTTGAACAGAGACTGGGCACTGAGAATGGCAGTGTGACAAAGAAAAGCTCATGACCTTCCAGTCAAAGGTATGGTTTTGACACAACAGCATGGCTCATATTGCCTCTTGTGCAATGGAACCCATGCATTGCAATTCTTGAACAAGCAGCTTGCATGATGTTGGTGTATTCTTCATGAGATTCAAAATTTTGACGATGTTTTCTGTTGGATTTGTGTGTTTCATGGGGTGGCAATCTCAAGTTGGCAGTTGGTTGTGCTCTCAGGTGTCTTGCCAAATTTGTGGAGATGGCAGTCAAACTCTCTTTTATCTGTCCCAGTTTCTTCCCAGAGAAACATGCCATTCTCAGCTGCTGCGTGGTCTTCTACAGGGCTGAATCCAGTACCTCTTCCTGATGCTCCATGGAATACCACTGTACCTCCCTGTACATACTCTTTACTTTTGGGAACATCTGACAACACTCAGTCACACTCCATCTGTGCCCATCCCAGTTTCTTCACAGAGAAACATGCTGTTGTCAGTTGATGCATGGTCTTCTACAGGGACACTATCATCTCTTCCTGATGCTCAATGGAATGCCACTGTGCCTCCGGTGAGGCTAAAATTCGCCATTGGCAAGCTATCACAACCAAAATGCTGCCACCACAACATCCACCTCTTCAACAAAGAGCAACAGTTCCTTTCCAAGCAGATTCAGCTCATAGCAGCAGCTACTCAACATGGAAAGAACCATAGGGGCTTCCAGGGTCTTACCCACCTTTTGCAACCCATTTTCCTGGGGTTGGGGAAGGTGGTGGAAGAAAGTCATTTGATCCCATAAAACACTGCCAGAATTTCAGTGTATTGGAGCACACCTTTAAAAGGTAAGATTCACTTGGCTACACCAGAGGGATGTTATGTTTTAAAGGAGGAACTTTTCAATTTGAGATGTTCATCCATACAAATTGATCAGCAGAGGCAGTTGCTTTACGCTTGGTAGGGCGCTTGGATGAGGGTGTAACCAGAATGTGGGCATCACCTCAGCTGCCAGCTTGGGTGGTACCCTTATTCTGGTAATGCCTTCGACCTTGGGCCTTACCTACCACTTTCAACCTCATATGAATCCTCCCCCGTGTCCAGTAGCTCATGCACATGGGAATACAAGGCCAAGCATAGGCAGGAGTTTCCATCAGCCAGATGCTTCGGGAGCAGAGTCTGGGTTTGGGAACAGCACAACAAGGCCCACCCCTGGCAGCGGCAGAAATTCTTTCCAAAGACAGCAGGATCAGAATTATCATCTGCCACTCCTTGAATTCTCATGAAGCAGATGCTGAGTATGAAAAACTATGGACATAACAGATGGAGATTTATGTTCAATATGCCTGGGTCTCTTGGGTGACCATGCATACATATATTTTGCCACTTCCAAGAGCCTCTGCATTTGCTTTAGATTGGACAGAAGTTTTTGGCACACCTTTGCCCATTTTTCTCAGGACATGACCAGATAATGCCAGAGATTGTAGCTAGCTGGGCCTGACCAGATGTTCCCTGTTGCTTGAAATGCTTGCAATCCCACTTTGGAAATGTAAAGAAGGAAATGCTGACAGGAAATGAAATTGTCAGCTGATCTGGCTGTTGTTAAGTAGAGCTTTCTTATTTGCACTATTGGTAATGAAAGTGAAGAAGAGCTTGAACTGCAGCAGCTGTAGCAGCTTTGCTTGCATGTTACAGATTTGATTTCTGGTGGTTAACCTGATTCTGAACAAAACCTAAAAGTCTATTTTCATACTCAGACTTGCATCCAAAACCCAAAATCCAGAAACCAAAACCCAAGAAGGCCAGACTCAGACTTGCATCCAATGTTTGGATACATGGCAACAACAACAGCAGCAGCAGCAAAGTATTTGCTTGCAGCTTGTCCACAGTCCTTAGCAATTGGGCAGCCATTTGAACCCCCTTAAACCCTAAACCCTAATCCAAAATCACATGTGAAACAAGAAAGAGTACTACTTTTTCTTTTCTTTGGTTTTTGCTTTTCTTTTCCTTTTTCTTTTTGGGCGAGGGTGCTGACCACTTTTGGCCACACCAACATGTCCTCCATGCACCAAAAGAAAAAGTTAAGGAAAACAAAGTTCTCATTGTGGAATGGCTCTGCTATGGAATACCCTTTGCTGGGGTATTTTGCCACGTTCACTTCACCTTTTTCCCGAGTCCACTTTGCCAAATTGTGAAGTCCACTTTGCTATTTCACCTGTTTGGCAATTTTGCCAAGTTGACTCTATGGGTTTGCCAATTCCACATTACTATTACGCCAATTTGGCTATTTTGATTTTTGAAAGGGCTCTCCCTCACAAGCTTCAAAGAGCCAATCAGGGGCAGTTCACAGGGTGAAGTGGACTTGGGTTATGCAGACTAATAATCTACATATCCAATGACTGAAATATATATATATATACTACAACATACACGATATATGCCAATCCTTAATCTTGAAATTGTGTGTGCAAAAACTTCTTCAACTTCTTAGTAAAGCTCTGGAAAGAGCAAGCAAGCCTGAGTCAAATCATTCACTTTGAAAGGCAGCAGGGTTAACAATCATCACACAAGCAACCTTAACCCTGGGGTTTAGGGTTACATTTAGGGTTTGAAGTAATTGAAAGATAATTTGTTAATCAGTGAGTGAGAGATTGATTGCCAAGAGTGGTTTACACTCGAAAGCCTCAAATTTGGGTCTCCATTATGAATTACTTATTTATTAGTAAATGTCATAATGTGACAACAACAGTTTTACTGGTGCTTATTGTGGATTCATGCAACAATATGAGTCATAGAATTTGTGAGGTAGGTGGGTTGGCCAGCCCAAAAGGACTTACCCAAATTTGGCTATAGAGGTCAGAGGGGGGAAGTAGTAGACATTGAGTTTCCTTCTATAATTTGGTGACTTGTTGGAAACTATTCTCTAAAGATGGCAACTGTAAATTTTTGTTTTGCCCCATTTTCTTCCCAAAAAACATTGGCTTCTATTTTTGAGGCGCAATATCATTGAATGTGAGAGTTCATCTAGGTTTATTGCTTTTTCAGGTTTCCCTTCCCTTTTTCCTTGTCTGATATGTTTCTTGAGACAAGTGAGGGCTTTGGAACACAATTTGTTCCTTTATTGCTTTGTGACTTGGGAAGGTTCTTTTAGGCTTATTCTTTTTTTTATATGCTTATTCTTTTTGTCAGGTTTTTCTTTCTTTTTCTATATGCTTCTTGTGACGGTGGGGGCTTTGGAAAATAATTTGTTGCTTTGTCCCTTTGCACCCACTTTGGATCTCTCTCTTTCTCTTCCTTTCCCCCTTTGCTGGGTGCTTTGTTTAATAGAGCTTGCCAAGGTTTCATCACTACTTTGTACCTTTAGTAGCTTCCTTTTCTTTTCTTTGCCAGGTTGCCAAACTAAACCCTGTAAAAATGTATTGAATAAATCCTTAAACACTGGATAAGCCAAAAATGATAAATAAATGTCAATTGTCAGTGGGTGTCATTTGAGGAAGGAGGCTGGCCCTTTCTTTTCCTTTAGTTTTATAGGATTGGGTGTCTTGTGAGTTTGCCTCTGAACTTTGTGAATTTTGTGTTGTGGAGACTAGACTGGCATGAAGAACTTGACCCTGACATGAACAGCTAGCCAGCCACAGTGAACCAGAACACACCAGCACACCATCCACTGGATGTAATATTTGGTCTCATCTTGGTAACCAATTCTGTAGGAAATATGTCTCAGACATAGGCAGATAGGTAAGAAAATAGGCAAGATCTAGTTAAGTAGATGGTTTGTACACAGCTAAGGGCTGTTTTTACTACCTACTTACTAACAACCTACTTGAGAGTTTCTAGTAGGTAGGTAGGAAAGAAAAAGAGTAACCGAGTTAACCACCATGGTTAGCTAGCTAGGAACTGGAACCCAACAGAAAACTGTTGGGTTTGCTTTCTTGGGAGAGGGGAAACCAATGAATTGCCAGCCAATTCACTAAAGATAGAGACAGAAGAACCAGTGTAAAGGTCTTTTTTCCATTAGGCTAGTGTGATCACAGCTACTCCACACCAGTTGTGATCACAGCAGTGTGCAGCTGTGATCTCAAAAATCCAATGGAGAGAGAGAGAGAGAGACACACACACACACACACACACACTACTAAGTGAACATGGGCCCTATTTGCAACATGTGCTTTTCATTGCATAGCTGCAATGAGTTGGAAATTTGTATTTTAATAAATGTTAATAATAGCTTGACAATGTAAACTACTTTCAACTACTTTCAACTACTTTCTAGTGACTTTTTAGTCGGACATAGGTCCCAATAAAAGTTTGTGACAAATGTCATCTTATGGTGTCTCACAGCTCTTGCATTTGATCAATGTCGTGAATTTTAGATGTAATGGAAAGGAGCTGGTATGACATATTCTGTCATAATAACTTGTAATGTAAAGATGTCCTAAGCTGGCAGCCACCCAGAATACCAACTCATTGAACCAAGGGATGATGACACAATCGCACTCTAGTACTTTTTGCGTGGCTCAACATGCACCCAACACAACTTGCACTATTTATAACATAGAATATGCCACATTGGTATTAGCCAGCACCATATGCCTACTGCAACTCAAACATTTGCCAAAGCATATGGGATAAATTTTTATGAATACACCCAATGGAGGCTGTGGGGAATAATAATGTAAACTCTCCTTTTGGCTCACATATTTCATGCCAGCAGCGTTATGATAAATCTTGTTGGGTGAGATTGTGCACGTGGAGGTGTAAATCCAGAAGGGTGACCATGTTGTTGTTCTTCAACACCAGAACTTGGGTTATTATGTTCCCATGTAACTGCAGGGAAGGGTTCTTCTAGGCTTGGAGTTTTATCAACCTCCCCTTTCTTTTTTTTTAAGTTGATATGTTTCATGCGACTGATGGAGGTTTTGAGCTTTAGTGGTGCCCTTTCCTTCGTGTGGCCGGCCTCTTTTGGGAGGCTTGCTTGCCTTGACTTTGGTCCTTGCCCCTTGCTTCTTTTTCTTTCACTTTCTTGGGTGTTTTCTTTTTATGGAGTTTGGCAGGGTTTGATCAAGAAATGTGAAGCTTAAATGGAAATCCTAATGGGCAACAAACAGATAGCAACTTCATGGTCTAGTCAAATTTTCTCACATTTAAAGAAGGAGAGTTTGACACACAAGGTAAAAAAACCCATGAGGCCAAAATGCTTGTATACTTTTTAGAACAATAAATTAGGATGACCATGGAAATACAATTATATAAAGGTCTGGGAAAAGTCACCTTTTTCTTTGGGCCTTAGTTTGACCCTCAAATCCATGCTTCATCTCCACTTTGAGCACAACGGGAAAATGAGTGAAAGAGAGAGTATCATAATGAAATGAGGTACCACTTCATAAGATTTGAAAGATTTTATTGATGAAAGAGCAATTGAGGCAAAGTTAAAGCAAAAGCAAAATTTGGAGTGAAACTTTTGTGAGAACCAATTTAAGTAAGAAAACCCCCCATTGGTAGGCTACGTCCGGCCTTTTATCATGTGTACGGTTTTCATCCTCACTTTTGATTTGGTCCCTAATTTTGACCAAACTGGGCCTCTGTTTCAGGTACCTTATATTGATCACTTTAGTAACCAAAGGTTCAAAGTTCAAACAAAAAAAATCCCTTACAAGATTTACAACTTCTTATCTGGAGGCATGAAAACATGCCCATCCAGTGTATGGACACATAGTATTCGAGATATCATTCACACATTGGGTGAAGTTCGAGCCAAAATTTTATGCCCAAATCATACGCCAATGCATAATCTTTTGCAGAGGGGCAGAGCCAACAAACAAACAATCTTGTCTAAGAGGAGGATATGTAGGACAGCCAGAAGTTGTCGATTTCTTGTTCCAGGTGGCTGCTACTGATTGCATCATGTGGAATCGGAGGAAAGTGTGTAACTTATGTGTTAGTTGTATTGATGAAATCCTTGACCAATTTTACTGAAATGTAACAAGGAGTGTATCACACTCTGGCCTTGCCATTTACATGAAAAAGTATATATCTTAAGGCAAAAGAAGAATTATAGAAACTCAAATTAACCTGGTACATTTTGCCATTTTTTGAAAATAAAAATTTCTGATTTGTTGTAAGTTTATTTTCTATTGAAGAAGAGGTGAATTTAGCAAATTTTTTGAACTTTTTCATTTTAAAAAAAAATTAGGGGAAAAAATAATATTTTGTAGCTAAGAGATCGTGAATTTCTTGATTGTATTTTCATTTTTCTTTATTTAAAAAAAAGAAAAGTGAAAAGAAAAAAAGAAAAGAATTTTTTTGGTTGAAAGCTTTAAAGTGGTCCCAAGGCCTTTAGATGAGGGTCCAAGACCAAAAAAGTGGCAAATTGAGGCTAAACCTACATGTCACCTCTTTTTGGAAAGAAAATCAATTGGTTTGGACCAAAAAACAGTCCTCAAAGGAGAGCTCCTGATTTGGAGAACCAAGAATGGGGCTTGGGACCAAGGTACTCTAGTCCAACTCAAGGATTCAATTTGCTTCAAATCAGTCCAAATTGGTTCCTAGGAAATTGGACCTTTACCCTCGTAAAATGGGCCTTAGTACTTGCTTTTGAGTTTTGAACATGGGTGCACATGGGGTCATGTTATATACTATATTCCTACACACAAATAAAATAAGTTTTAAGGTAAGTGTGCAATGAGGCTTCATCAAGTACATGGCATTTGGTCTAACCTAACTTGTATTTCAACTAACCATTTTGATTTATGCAATCAAACCACACACTTAAATTTAGTTGCTGACTCAAGAGAATCTCAACAAACAGCTCAGAAGTCATTTGTCACATAGGGAAGACCAGTGTTTCTTCTAATGATTTTGTGAGGTAGCCAAAGTGGCAATCCTTCAGAAAATAATTTAGCCAAATTTGTCTATATAGTAGATATGAAAGTTCTTTTTTTTTTTTTTTTTAAAATCCTTCT
>Ga0209208_10012822_pt1 | contig 10552 bp, 10 predicted proteins | sample S1TSphfallax_3_FD_187694 | JGI IMG/M metagenome (GOLD analysis project Ga0209208, IMG submission 187694) | Host-associated microbial communities from peat moss isolated from Minnesota, USA - S1T2_Fd - Sphagnum fallax MG (SPAdes) (version 2) | ecosystem: Host-associated > Plants > Peat moss >... | reverse complement strand
AAACAAAAATAAAATTTAGAATTTTAGACAAATTGGGGTGTGGGACTTCTTGAGGCAATTTTCTAAATTTTAGACCTATGGTACAAGATATATGTAATTTTAAGAATCATTTCTAAAGATAAATTAGCGGGGTGACAACACTTGGGTCAATGGCACATTCCACACAAGTCTACACTGTATGCAATATGTGCAAGGTACATATATTTGCATGAGAGAAGCTCCACAAGTTGGCAATACTTGTTGAAGCGTGAGTGACCTCTACTTACCACAAGCAGACCTTACATTTTGGCTATGAAATTATCAAAATTTTGAGCACAAGTATCATGTGGTATTGACCAGGCATCACACATGAGGGGTAGGGATAAGCTCTTGGTTGGGCCTTACAAATAAGTAAATAGATAAATAAAGCCTTACAAACATGGGTAACCAGTTTTTAAAAGGACACACCACCAGGACCAGGCTGATAGGGTGCAACATCAGGACCATGCTGGTACTTTTAAAACTTGATAGTTTGTACCAGACCAACACTCCAACACTTGTCAAACCATGCACCTAAAATGACATGAATTGCAACGTTGCACCTAAAAGGACATGCATTGCAACATTGTGATGAAATGGGTTATGTGTAAATAGTTAAATTGTCAGACACACTTATTGTATGTTCGATAGCACCAGGAGTCTGGTTCAAAGGACATTGAATACCCTGTAACACTCACTGGCCCAGTGACAGTGTAATGCCTCGCATGGTTGTATGTAGGTTTGATGATGTTTTGCTAAAAATATTAAAATCAAATGCAAAAGAAGTTCTTGCTGTGCTAAATTTCATTAAGGAGGCTAATGATGAAACCCCACTACACTTCATGAAACAAAGCACCCAGCCAAGGGGGGAAATGAAAGACAAAAGAGAGGACCCCAGTCCTAGGCAAAAGAGCACAAACCCAAAGTGGGTTATAAGGGGGCAAATGAACAAATTATGTTCCAGAACCCCCACTAGTGGCAATAATCATATCAGAGAGGGAAAGGGAAGGGAAACCTCAAAGCATAATGAGCCTGGAAGAACCCTCACATGCTAAGACAATGCTCATCAAAATAGAGGCAGCTTGCACTTTGTGGCTAATGGTGGGTACTGTTTCTTGTCTTACTGGAGTGCTGAGTTCAGGACAAGCTTTAACTTTTTTTATGATGAAGGATATGCAAATTGCGCCCTGCACATAGGCTATGTTGGTGTGCAGCCAAATAGAGGTCGATAATCAAATTTCCTTTTAATCCAAGGCAAACCTGATGATGGATTTTGACAAGCTACCCAGGCATGTAGACAAATAGAGGTTAATAATCAAATGACCTTCAAATACAAGGCAAACCTGATTATAGATTTCTGACTGCTAGTAACCATGCAATGAATCACTTATTACCGAATGTTGACTATTATGCTCAGACATTTTGAAGAACCTGACCAGTTAGGGGTAATATTATGTTCCAAAATGATAAATTGAGGAAAAGTTATTAGGAGACTTCTGATTAGTGTTGTAGGATCCTTTGAATTTTTAAAGAACTGCTAGTTCCAGTTCTTTAAATATTCCAGAATTACAGAATGGCTAGTTCCAGTTCTTTGAAAAATCAAAATCAAATAACCACGGGTTCTTGTTATTTAGAAAATCTCAAAGAAATGATGATCTTCATGAAAGAATCCAGAAAGAACTAGTGATTCTTTGGCAGATTCTTTGACTGTTTTTCTTAAAAAATCTTTTGAGAGCCATGGTCATATCCAATGTCAGTTCTTTGAATATGTTGAGAATCCACAAGTGGATATGTAACTGAGTTGATAACTGGTGGGTATTTGTCTCTTCGTTTAAGAATTGCCTGACGCGAATGAATTTGATCTGTGTTCAGATGGTTATGTTTGGTAATAGGGTCATATTGTCACTTTAGCTGTGCTGAATTTTTTTGGGAATTTTTATTGTTTCATCTTAAGGGCACCCGCATGTGATTTTGGGTCTACCCATCCACTTGATGGGTTTCTGGCGAGTTCCAGTCAGTGTTTTTTTTTCAATTTTGTTATGTGGCTAAATTTTCTCATGGGATACTAAGAGATTGAGGGCCAATTTAATTATTCCATAATCAGCTGCTGGCTATTGCAGCTATGCCCTATGACACACTAGAAGAAGTCATCAGACTTCCAAACCATGGATCTTTGAAAGAGTGTGGTATCATATTAAAGTCACCTGTAAGGTCAGGCAATTAGGGGTCACAAGCGGCCAGTTTCAGCAAAATAGGGCATCAAATGTGTAATTGGGAATGAAATTTTATAAAATGAAATAACTAGGACCCAAACTAGTTTTTCCACCAAGTTTGGTGGTAAACTGAGTTTTCATCCCCTCTTTCCTTTTTTCTGAGCTCCTCCACTGCTGCTACATATATTTTCACTGCTCCTACCTGTACAATTGCTATAATTACACTCAAACCTTGAGCATTAAATGCTGAGTTTCAGCATTTCATATTGAGATTTAATATAATCTCATTACTTTGTGGATACCACTGAAAGACGGGATAGGGGGTGATAGAGAGGATGACTTACAACTTTATTGAGATCTTCTAGGAAGAACCCACTTTTTCAACAGTACTCTTGCAATCCATACATCATTTGTACAATTTGTTGGTCATTGATTTAAACAAAAATTGAATATATGTTGGTCAGTTTTCTTGATCATGGGCATGAACCTATAAATCACAAGCAAGTTTAGGATTGAAATTATGTATGTTTATTACATAGCTATTGAAAACTATGTTCTTATTTGCATAAATATTTTTTCACATTTTTGTTGTTTAGGTATAATTAATATTTCACACCATTCTCTTACCATGAACTTCACATAAATTATACTGAAACCTTTCAAAACTAAAATCTCAATTCTTTTCACAATTCTATTTCATGAAACTTTTCATTCCTATAATAACATATTTTTATGAAATGAAGATGTTTTCAAAAGTCACAAACACTAATTTATATATTTACCAAAACAAAATTAAACAAGAATTTTTTTTAAATTTACACATCACATGGCTTCCCATGGTTCCCCATGTGATTTCACATGCATAATAAAATGACAAAAACTTTTCACATAAATTATCATGTGTGAATCAATACACACTAATGTGCCAAAAACTTTTCACATGACTTTTCACGTAAATTATCATGTGAAAATCAATGCACATTAATGTGTCAAAAAATTTCACATGACTTTTCACATGAATTATCATATGAAAATCAAACACATTAATTGAAACTATGACCAAATCATAATTAAATTATGAAATCCAACTAATAAATAAGTCATGAAACTTAATTGTTCAATAATTACATAGGTAATAATCTAATTACATCAAGTTACATCACTCCCAAACTCATTATGGATTATGTCATTGGAATCACATATCCAAAACCTTTTTCAACTTGTCATGATTAATGTGATTTAGATATGGTGAACCTCAACATTTTCAAGTTCATAAGATCCATTATTTACAAGCATCTTCTTAATGATAAAAGGTCCAAACCACTTTGGCAGCAATTTCTTATAAGCCTTACGATGATGTTAAATGTCAAATATCATGACAAGGTCACCTTCTTTGAAATTTTTTTTTTCACCTTCTCGTCAAAAGCTTTCTTTTATTGAGCCTACGTGACTTCAATGGATTAATGGGCTTTCAATTGTAATTCGTTTAATTCATTTAGTTACAACAATTGATGGTGTTGGGATTCATCCAAAGGAAATCTCATCATTGTTGAAATCATTACTTCCAAGTTAATGGGTAAGAACGCCTTCACCCCATAGGTTAAATGAAAAGGTGAATACCTTGTGGTAGTTTTGTATATGGTGTTATAAACCCACACAACATGGTGGATCTTGATATCCCAATCACAAACGTTCACATGAACTTCAGCTTCTTCTCTTAGCATGGAACACAATGTTTTATTGGTCCTTTTTACTAAGCCATTAATGTTAAGCTTATACATAATGGTAAACCAATGTTTCATTGCAAAACATGCTAACAAGTTTTCCACAACTTGATTAAAAAACTAGGGACCATTATCATAAACAATTTTGAGTGGTGACCCAATCAAATAAAGATTCATTCATACAAAAATCGTGCTATTTCTTTCTCACTGAAGATTTCAAGGCACATACTTCTACAAACTTTGTAAGATAATCAAACCTTTCAGCATAAACTAGACATACATCATAACTCCTACAATAATCATGGGCATCCTTAAAGAAGGTGGGTCAATAATAACATGCTTGCAAAATCTTTTCTGTTGCAATTTGTTTCGTAAAATGGCCTCCACAAAACCCATCATGAAATTCATACAAAAGATGTGAAGTTTCACCCTTTCCAATGGTTTGTCGCAAAACACCATCCTTTCTTTGAAAATAAAGCTGGTCCCCTATTATCATTTAATTTCAACTCTTATGTGTAATTCGTGTTTGCACCGCTTTTGTGGTTCCAACTAAAAACCTCATGCCATCAAAATATTGAATGATTTCTCAATATTCCTTAAGTGCTTCTTTTGCATTGATGGTCATTATTGTGGCATTTGGAAAATCATCATCTTCTGAAACATCACCCACTCTTTTATATACCCTTGTAAGGCCATCAACATTGCCATGTTACTTTCTTGGACAATGGACAATGGACAATGGACAATGTCAATGTCAAATTCCTCCATTAACAATAACCATCGAGCAAGTTAACCATTTGGATTGGACTTATTAACCAAGTAGGTTAAAGCCTTGTGATCTGTCACAATTTTGGCCTTGTACCGTAATAAGTAATGGCGAAACTTTATAACAAATAAAATAATTACAAGACCTTTTTATTTGGTCATATAATTTATTTATTTTTTTGAAATTAATTGTTTGCTAACAAAATGAATGGGATGCTAATGCCCATTTTTGTCCAATTAGGATAATGTGTTCCCATCACTTTTCCAAATGCATCATAATATATTAAAAATGGTTTGTTCCAATCTGGAGTTAGAAGGATTGGTGCAACCTGAAGAACTAATTTGAAATCTTTAAATGCATGTTTAGATGTCTCATCCTCCATTGGTTTATGTGCATTTTCTTGCAAGAATTATGTTAAAGGACATGTTTTTATTATAAACATGTGTATGAACTTTTGATAATAACCCACTATCCCCAAAAAACCTTGAAGGGTTTTTTTTGTGATGGGGAAAAAACTTTGAAATCCTATCAAGCTTTTCAAGATCTGTGGCTACCCCATCCTTTGACACAATGTGTCCAACTATCTTTCCTTCTAAAAAACCAATTGTGGTGTTCTCAAAGCTCAAAATCACTTTTAAACCATCCAAACGTTGAAAGACTAATTCAAGTTTGGTAAAATGAGAAATTTTATCACTATAAACTCCAAAGTCATCAATGAAAACTCATAGAAAAAGCCCCAAAAATGGTTCAAAGACCTTGTTCATCAAACATTAAAATGTCTTTGGAGCATTGCACAAACTAAAAGGCATTATTGTATAACAAAATGTTTTCCATGGTGTGGTGAATGTGGTCTTCAATTGATCTTCCAGAGTAATTTTCACTTGGTGGTAACCCTTATACCCGTTTTCGAATGTGTACATTTTGTGCCCTCTTACCTCTTCCAAAATTTCTTCACAAAATGGCAATGGGTATCGGTCTTTCTAAGTTATTTTGTTTAAAGTTTTGTAGTTGACACATACCTTTAGCTTGCCATTTTTCTTTAATGTCAATACCACATGATAAATCCATTTAATTATTTCCAGAGATTTAATGAACTTTGCTTCCAACAACTTGTCAAGCTCCTCTTTCATCATTGTTGATGCACTCCCAAGCTCTTTAATAGACTCAAATGTGAATCCAAAATGAACACAATGAAAGAATGAAAAGTTAAGGTACACTCCTTGGTTCATAGCACTTTGGGGGTAAAAAGGTGTGCTAGAGCTCCAAGATAGGGACTAGGAAGAATGATAATCAAGTCAATTACTCACATAAACTAAACAAACCAAATAATAAGTTGGTTAATGCATAGTTGAAGCACTTTTGGTGTATGGACAAGCCACGAGCAAACATGAATTCATAAGACTTACCATAGCCCAGACTTAGGGGAAGCCATCACCTTCCCCCTTATAGTATTATTTGTGCCTGGCCACAAGACCAACACCCAAATGTCATTTTGTCCCGAGACTCCCAAGTTTGAGTCCTGAAATTCCTTAGATTTGGACTCCCATGACTTTGGAGGCCTATAACTTTGTGTGCCAACCTTGGATTGAGGAGAGGTTTAAAGAAAATTTGTAGCTCTAGTCGAGATCTTTCCAAGGGTATGTGGCACTCTACCTACACATAAGGAAATCAGGGTGATTCTTGACTTTTAGTGGTTAGGAGTCAAATTGGCAATTTGACTCCCGGCCCTTCTTTTGACCATGATTTGTGTTTAAAGTGTCCAAATGGGTCATGTGAATCCATTTTAGAAATCTAAGTTCAAAAAGCTTACCAATGATATAAAGAACTTTTCAATATAATGAGTTTTGACCCCTAGAATCGCCCTTTGAAGATTTGGGAATTCATTAGGACTCGTACTCCCAAAGTGAGTACTAACTTGGGAGTGTGGGGGTTCATTCTCTCACACTTTCCTAAACTCCCGGGAGCATCAAATGTGACTCCCAAGCTTCACTCTTGCCTACCTTGCAAGCCCTTGCCTTGGTTGCGAGCCCAAGGCTAAAGTTACGACAATTGTAGTGTATCTTCAATTCCACCTCCCTTACTTGGTCTTGATCGATTTGGCATTCAATAACAATTCAATTTTGTGTTGCTCCATGGTGACTTCCCTAAGATCCTTGTAGCTAAAAGTAAATAAATGGATATACTTACGTATTAAATCTTCATATTGCCTTCTTTCCTTAAGGTAAAAGTTTAGTTGTAGTTAAATCTTGTTCACCCATTCCATGATTTCTCGTTCTGTCAACACATGTGGAATTGATTGGTCGTTATCCCCTCAAACCCTTTGATCTGCCTGAAACAAAACTCTAACCTTGGGGATTGTTTCCAAAGCATATAACATTACTTCCTCTTCACTATAATCATTTGTGTAAATCCTTTTAGAATTAAAACTTTGGCTTGTTTTTAATTCATCATCATGTTCATTCATTCTTTCAAAACTTTTTTCAAAGTTTACAAATGGAACTTTCTAACAGTTAGGATGAAATCCAATGGTCGTGTGTCTTTCGCCCCAATAGTTCCTTGGATGTGATTTTATTAATCAAGGTTTACTTAATATCATTGGGTAAGCCCCATCTTCCTTTAATACCACATAAAAATCTATAATTGTGGAAACCCTCATTATAGTGATTACAATACTGTTAATTACTCCTTCTGGCCTAACAATTTGTTTGTTAGCCATTTTAAAGGTTACTATCAATTCTTAACCTTAAGTACTTCATCACAAGAATTGTCATCACATTGATTTTTGCCCTTCCATCCACCAACACTTCACGTAGTACTAATCCATTACATTGCACATTAGTGATTGGATTTAACGCACCCCCAACCTCCTTGATGGACTCAACTTTGAGTCCAAAGGTGAAGACAATGAAAGGAAAAAGAGTTGGGGCGCGCTCCTTGGCTCATACCACATCAGGGGTAGAAGGGCGTGTTGGAGCTCTGGGATGGGACTAGGAAAATTGACAAGCAATTCAATTATTCACATGGAGTTGCACAAACCAAACAACTAGTTGGTTAATGCATACTTGAAGCATTTTAGTGCACAAACGAACTATGGGCAAACATGAACTTACAAGACTTAGCACAACCCGAACTTGGGGGAAGCCACCACCTTCCCCCTTATACTATATTATGTGCCTGGCCATAAGACTAGCACCCAAATGTCATTTTGTCCCAGGACTCCCAAATGGGAATCCCGAAATTCCCAAAGTTGGGACTCTTGTAATTTTGGGGCCCCATAACTTTTTGTGCAGACCTCCAATTGAGATGAGGTTTAAAGCAAAGTTGTAATTATCTTTAACAACTTTCCAACATTATGTTTCACACCACCTACACACTAGGGAATTGGGGCGATTTTCAACTTTTAATGGTTGAAAGTAAAGTCAAATTGGCAATTTGATTCCCGAACTTTCTTTTGGCCATAACTTATGTTTTAAGTGTCCAAATGGGTCATGCGAGACCATTTTAGATATCTACGTTCTAAGAGCTTTTCAATGATATAAAGAACTTTTCAATCCAATGGGTTTGATCCCTACAATCTCTTTTTGAAGATTTGGGAGTCCATCAAGACTCTAATTCTCAAAGTGGGAGCTCACTTGGGAGTGTGAGGGTTCATTCCCTCACACTCTCCTACACTCCCGAGAGCATGAGATGTGACTCCTAGGCTTCCCTCTTGGCCTTCACCCTTGCAAGCCTTTGCCTTGGTCGTGAGCCCAAGGCTAGGGTTGCGACAAGATCACATTCACGCTGAACTGCTATGGCATTCAAAGGTGTAGGTACCTTTGGGACTTTAAATGTTGACAACCCCTTCCTCAATTCCCTTCGAATTGATAATACCATTGCCACCAATTATCCAATGGTGATGTTTGTTTTTTATTATGCCACATCCTTCACCAACAAATAAGGACCAAAGTCTTTAAAAATTGGAAATTCTTGGAATCCAAACCCCCACTTTCAACTTTTTTTCTTTTCTTTTAGTGTTATGGCCATCTCCTTCAACCTCTAAATGTTTGCGTCAAGATGAATAGTGTTTTCCACTGGTCATTTAGTTTGGGCCATGACATCAACCACATCCTCTAGAATTTTGAAGCTCCTTTCTAAACCCATATAAGCCTTTTCTCACCCTTCACTCATCGGTTCAATTAACTATACTTGAAATTTGCCCTTTTCCTTTGTAGAAAACCTTCGAGTAAAAGAACCCACGTTTTCTTTGGTAGACAAGGCTGGCAAGTTTAAACATACTTTTGAATAATGTCCCATCTCCAAACACTTGTAACATTGAATTGTTGAAAAGTCCATTTCCATGTTTTGTCCTTGTTAATCCTTAACTTTAGTAAATGGAAACTTAACTGGTTCATTTGATTTATCATTTGTTTCATAGTTGACTCCATGCGAGAGCTCACTTCTAGATGTTTTTGTGGTTTTAATTTAATCGAGAATTGAACTACCTTCGCCATGGATTACACAATTAATTGTGGAACTTCCTCCATGTTCTCATCCTTCTTTTCGGCCACCTCCGTCGCTTCATCAAATGTCTCCACTTATTCATGTATCACTTGTTATCGCAGCTCTGATAAAAAACCAATGGTGAAATACTCTAACACCTATGCATTAATTCCAACAAAAATTAGTTTAGTTCCTTCATGGCCTTATGCCCTAAAACACCCTTGGAGTTTATTTTGCAATGTCATTGTTTTCTCCTTATATTATTTCATTGATTATATAATCCCTTGTTTTAATTAACTCAATTTAAGTGTGAAGTTTTGGTAAACATTTTTCATAGAAAATTCTTTTACTAAGGCCTTAGTTATATCATTTTATGATCCCTTTAATGCTTCTTTCTATCACTCAAACCAATGTGATGTTGTACCTTTTTAAAATTCAAGAAAAAAATTAAGCCATTCTATAGCTATTCTAGGCCTTGTACCAATAAAGCTTTTTTATATTCCCTTCAAAATACTTTAGGGTCTTCACCCTTACTTCCCCTAAACACTTGAATAACCATGTTGATTTTTATTTTATTTTATTTTCTTTTAAAAGATAAAAAACACACCAAACTAATTAATTCTCTTTGACCAACTATCACTTAGTTTTCAGAGTCTTTCTTCATGAATCAAAAACCTCCTAATGACCCGAATTACATTTATAATAAAATTATCCCTATGTTCTCAGTGCAAGTCTTTAAAAGGACCAAACACCTGCAACCCTGCAATTATCCTATTTAAATGCCTAGATTGAAAAACAACATTTACAATATCATAGCCATCACGAATATCAATGATGCCTCCATTCCACATGACATGCAAATTATTGGTTTTGGCATAGTCTAGAATTGCATCCTTTTTCTTAAGCTAGATGAATAAATGTTGTTATGGTGTGATCACCTTTTAATGTTGCTTTGCAAGTTCGGGGTTAAGTTGAAATTTAGATTCTTTTCATCATCAATGTAGTTATGACACTAACACATTTAGTTCACCTATAGTTTTAGGTTCTTCAATAGGTCTCTCAACAAGTATTTTAACAAATGAACTTGGCTTAGCAACTCCTAATGTCAGTGATGGGGTTTGTTGCCTATCTTCTAAAAACTACATGCCAGGGGAATCAGAAGCTTCTCCTAACGTTGACATTTATTTTTTTTCAAAAACCTACAACATTTTTTACATTACAAACTAAAATGTCTCAAGGTTTCAACAAGGTCTAATAAACATGAACTTATTCATGAACGCTTACTATTATTTGTGAACTTTCTATTTACATTCTTTCATATGGTTTGACATGTGTCATTTTCTTTTCCT
>Ga0209208_10012821_pt1 | contig 10553 bp, 2 predicted proteins | sample S1TSphfallax_3_FD_187694 | JGI IMG/M metagenome (GOLD analysis project Ga0209208, IMG submission 187694) | Host-associated microbial communities from peat moss isolated from Minnesota, USA - S1T2_Fd - Sphagnum fallax MG (SPAdes) (version 2) | ecosystem: Host-associated > Plants > Peat moss >... | reverse complement strand
AGCGCATCAACTGCTCTTACATATACTTTGACTGCTCCTTACCTGTATAACTACTATAATTACTCTTGAACCGTGTGCATTAGGTTCTGAGTTTCAGCATTTCATACTGAGATTTAATAAACTTTCCTTACTTTGCAGATACCACTGAAAGAGGGGATAGGGGGTGAAAGAGAGGGTGACTTTATGGATAACTCCAGTATCCAAATCCAAATTGCAGTTGATATGGTAACAAATACTCTCCAGACATGGGTCGAATAATTCCCAACCTGGTTATTCCCAACATGGTTGGTTCTCATAGCTAGTTTTCCCAGATTGAGCATTTGTTTTGGATTCCCCCTTATCACTTTATTCATGTAACCAAACTATGAAGCGAAATGTCAAACAACAGACTGACAGCAGCGTTATTGGCAAAGTACCCAAAACTGGGGATGAAATCAGAAGCCATTTTGAAAACAGTAGACAGGGAGAAAGAACAGAGGACTACTCAGATGTGTCCTCAAAGGGGAGTTTCATCCAATGTTTTCCTTATATGCAGCTTGACTGCTGGCTCATACTCTTCATAAAAAACAATCACTTTTGTGAACACTTTTATGAGAAGTTTTTTTTCTGGTAATCTAGTTTAGAGGATCAAACTAGGGCCCAAAGACAGGGTGACTTTACAAATAACACTACTGTGTCTAACCTTTGTTGTGTGGAAACTGAATGAAGGTCCTGGAGTTCTGGGGCCTGGTTATCATGAGCTGAGATGCACATGTCATTGTTTTCCTGTTTGGTGTCCAGATGATGCTTGAGGGACCAGTTGTGATCATTTATTCTCATGGTCCATCCAGTGAGTTTTGAGTTATGAATAATTGCAAACACATGTTTGTTTTTGGTCAACGACGTCAAAATAGTTCAACTTAATTTTGATTTTGCTTTCACTTTGGTTGTCACTGTTATGAGTGTTGTGCAATAAACTATTCCTCTTTGTCCCCGTACTTTTTCTCTTTTTTTTTTGGGGATAATCAACATTATCTTTGTGTGCATCATTTGGCCAGTTCTTCAAGATCTTGACCAACTTGTCCAAATTATCAACTTACAACTTGTGTTTTCACACTAATTAACACTCCAACTATATGAAGATGTGCTTGGTTTCAATTGTAAACTAAAAATACCAAGGAATTGACATGTGCAACGAGACCAACATTTGCCATGGTTGTTCCATCAAGTAAGGGGTAACTTGCATTCAGCAACCTTCACATGAAACTAGCAAAACAAAGACAATTCATTCTTTAATAAACCTTGCAAAACATCTTTGCTTGAAGCCATCGCCCCAAAACAAAGTCATCTTAATCAAGGTTTACATATTCAAGAAGGTCAACAATATTACAATTGAGTTCAATCAAAAGGTGGCCAAAAAAATCAACATTAGCATATTGTTGTGATATTTTGTCACCATATCAATGATTTTCACCCTTCCAACCAAAGCTTTTAGCCCACCAAGGCTCTTAATTAAATGTGGATTTAACATCAACACAAACATTTTATGAACCTTTTGAGCATATTGCAAAAAACATAAATGAAATCAAGATTGCCAACACTTCACCCATCATGTATATGTGCAAATCTTGCACTAACCTAAAGGGCATCAAAGAATGGCCAATGGCCTTGGGTTTGATCTAAGTGTACATTGTTGCATAATAAAAAACATAATCTCAAACATTGTTTTGCAAATTGCCCATGACATTATGTATGTGCATAAGGTACACACGCTTGCAATTGTTGGGTTTCCTATCTTCCACAATAAAAATTAATGGCATCTTTAAATGTTACTTGGCTTCATGGAACACAATTATTTAACTAGCAAACTTAATTTTTATTGGGTTTTTCAATTTTTGATGGCATAACCTTGCATCCAAACATGCCCTCTTCCACCTAATGCATCCTTTGGTTGATTTCTTAACCCTTATAATAATTTGGAAGGCTTTTTGCACCTAGCCTAAACAAATTGACTTTTCAAAAGCCAAAAAAAACCTTTGTATCATTGGTTGGATTTTATTTTTAAAAACATATCAACAAACATTTCGACACCAAATCACATTTTAAATGATGAAGAACATATTTAGCACAAACAATGGACATTTGGATGTTTGACCTTTTGGGTTCCAAGATCAAAATGAACAAGTTTACTTTGCGTTGCCTTGTTCACTTTGGAATAAGTTGCAACCCAAGTAGATTCATGGACCATCAAGTTGTTGCATTTGGGCTTTCATCAACTCCTAGCTCCAATCAAATTAATACCATTTCATTAATGTTAACGCTTTTACTTCGAACCTTAAGTTTAGGATAAACTACACCATTCTCATCCTACTAATTAAGCCTACTAATAATTTTAATACTTAAAGTCCTTTATACATATATTATATTTTTTCTAATGTCTATTATTAATGCATACCCTATATATTAATTATATTTGGATTTTGAAAATAGACATAATCCTACAATAGAATTAATTACATTATAATTCTTACCCAACAACCAATATATATGGGACCCTATATTTTTATTCATATAGTTTTTAATTAAAAGAAATGTGCAGACCCCACCTCCCCACCCCCCCCAAGCCTCATTAGCATTTGGTATTTAGCTAAAGCTTATGGACTTTATAGTTATGATTTTGTGGGCATTTAATAGTTCTTGGAATTTGGACTATAGATGTGCATACTCTATGTGAATTGATTACATAAATGATAATTATTCACCTTCTATGTTAATTGATTACCCACATTCCAAAAGCATTCACAATTTGAAATTTGTGGAATTAAAAAAAAAATCAAATTAAAATTTTATGAAACAAAATTTTAGGATTTCAAATGTATTTTAGCACATGCCAATGGGGTGTAATGTACATGACATCTAAAGAAATTTTTTATTTTATGATACAAGAAAACAAATCATAAAATAATTAGCATATTTTCATGCAATTTGAAATTAGGATAATTTTTCAAAACAAAACAAAAAATTTGGTAAAATCCATACAATTTTAGAAAATTCTTAATTAGTCATCAAAAGTTAATACAAAAAAAAGTGATGTATTGAAAAAATTATATGTATTTTTAATAACATATTACAAAAAGTTTCATCCAAAAAAGCCTTTTTATGAGAAAGTGAAAATGACCAAAAAAAAAATTGTAATCCTTGAGCCCTTTGTCATCATTGGCTCATTTGATTGTGATCACACCCATTTGTTGAAGCTAAATACTTAATGATATATTTTAAAATGTATAACAAAAAAATATATTGATTACATTTTTGTTCTAGATTGGAACCATGTTTTGCACCAATTGACTCTTTCTAATATGAAAAATGGGCATGTAAATGTATTAACTATAAATAATTTGTATCCATAAACTCAAATTTTCAACTAAAATTCCAAGTAGATAATCTCAACATTGTTATTTCATATTTGGTTTGCACATCATCTCTTTGTAATTGTTGAATTCTTCCTCCAATATATATGTTTTAAATTTCATCTACAAGGAATTTGGAAGTTACCAAATTCCCATCTACACCTTGTAACTCTAATTGTAGAACTTGAAAAGCTTGGCAAGATTTGATGAGAAAAGGTGCACTTATTTATTACAAATTCTAATTGGGATTTAATGTTGACACAATATTATTTGTTGTTACATAGGGGCAAGAAGTGGGATCGAATGGCATGTTACCATTTTGTTTACTCAAGAATGTCGTTCAATAAATGTTACTAATCAAAATTATCAAAACATTATAATTGATGGCAATCAAAATGTTGCTCTTGGAAACTAAAGTCTGTTGGAAAGTTGTTTCAGATGTTGAAACTTCATTGATGAATTCTATTTCTAATAACACAATTTCTTTTGCAAGTCACCAAAGGGATTCATAAAATTCAAAATTTGTTCCATATTACATGGCTCCATGTTATCATGAAGACTAAATCCAAATCTGGAATTGTGCAAAACATGTATGAACTTGTTTGTAATCTATTAAGTGCATCTTGACAACAAAAATTATAATTATTGTCATCCATTATAATTTGTTCAAATCAAGTTCAAAAGTAAAACATGTTAAAGATGTAAGGTATGAATCCCCATACCTCTATCATGTTAAATAATTGTTCTACCATCTAAGTTGTAAATCCCCACCAAGGTTAAATGATGAACACAATATAGAAGGTGGAACCAACTTGAATGCAACTTTGCCATTTGAGCTATTCAATCATTTGTGATGGGAATGCACACTCAAAGGGTGAATGAACACAAAGTTGGACAAAAAATGGCACATGTGGAATACATAATTTTTAATTTTTCAAAAAATTTAATTCAAATGTTTGGTGTTTTGGGAATGTAAAATTATCCATTTCAAAGTAGAAGGCAAGTGACATACCTAAACCTTAAACTTACAAGTTTCCAAATTGTGACACATGTTTTGATTTAATCAACTAGGAAAAAAGTTAGAAGCAAAAACATGGGTTTTTTCAATTTTTATAATTGGCAAATGTTATGTAGGATAGTAATGTTATTTTATACAAAAATAAAATTCTCAATTTTTCCATTTTAATAAATCATGGACTTTATACACTATTAGCAATCTTACAAATACTTGATAAATTAGAGTATAAAACTTGCTTGTGAGCCCTTTTTTTGGCATTACAATAGCCTTACAATCATACTAGGGAAAGAAATTAACATTTCAAAAAAAATTATTATGTAATAAAATTTCATAAATGTTTCAATGGAATATGACAAAAGATACATCGTTTTTAAAATCCACCTTGTAATGAAATGATGAAATTTTATTTTCAAAAATCTTGATTTAATTCTACAAGTGTTATAGATTAGTTAGATGGGTCCCTTCTATAATTTTTAGTCATATCCCAACACATATTATACCAAACTTAGATGTACCCCCCAAAAACTACCCCCACAACACCAAAAAATGAACTATCTAGTGTGCAACTATACCAAAACCATTAACTTCTTGTTTAACCTCAAAATGTATGCTAAAAAATCCTTTGATCTTTTAACAATGTATCTTACTGCATACATGAACTTGTTTACAACATCATAAACTTAATATGCAAAATATAAAACAAACATTCATATGAAAAATTAATGGGAATTTGAAAGTTGTGCATGAATGCATTGTATTTTTAAAGATGAAACACTAAAAGAAACATGTCAATTTTCAATTTCAATTTGTGACTATCAAACAATTACAATCAACATTTATAACTAAAATTGCTTTAGTTGCATAAATGAAGTTACACCCAACATCCAATCACAAACCATAACTCAACATGACATCACCAAATGGACCATGGATGATGTATACAATCAACATATACATGTTCATCCTTTGACCATCCATATAACATTTACAACTAAAATTTGTTTTTGTAACTATTTTTACAACTATCAAATATTCACACATTATTTGCTTCATGTTTTAAAATAAAATAATTTTAAAGCAATGATTTTAAATATTGAAAAAATTCATGCCATCAAACTCCAATGACTTGTGGTGGTGCCATTTGACCATACCAAAATCCACCATGTGGCACTATGAAAAATTTTGGGTGAAAATTATTTTATTATTTAGACATTGATCTTGGCCATCGATTATGAACATACATTTTAGATGGTCATATATTGTGATACATGGTGTAATCAAAATCTACCACATGGCATATATATATATATATATATATATCATATTTTGGAAACAATGATATGAATATTTATTTTAATTAGGTAGGTAGGAAGGTAGGTGGGCTCAAAAATAGGCATGTAAATATTATTATTTTATTTTATCTTTTGCTTTTAAAATGAAACTTTTTTGAGTTCATCCCCAATGGCACATGTTTTTTCATATGAAAACATAAGAGAAGGCACCTTTGTTATATAATTTCCAAGATGAGATTGGAAGATAAACAATATGGGTTAAATTTTCTAGTTGCAAATTGAGTTGCAACTAGAAACATTTTTTGATATGTTTTGTGCTTGTTTTTTATTTTGTAAATGATATAATTATATCACTAAATAGGTAAATAGCAAACCAATTAACTAACTAGTTAACTAACTATTTTATTTAATTAATCACTAATTAATTACCTACCTACTTACACACTTACAAACCTACTTATAATTACTTACCATTCTATAATTATTTAATTTTAGAAGTAACAATCACTTTTACTTCATACTTTCTACTAATTAATCAATCAATTCATAATCATAATTCATCAACAATACGTAATTATTTTATGAAATTAATTAATTGATTATTATTTTAATTCTAAATTCAATCAAATATTTATTATTAATAACTTAAATTTTAGTTATGAACTCAATAAATAAATAAATAATCTAGTAATTGATTGACTATCTAATATAATTAATTATAAAATACTAATAAATACTGAATATTTGATATTAACTATTAAATTATGAACTTATGAACTTATTTACTTAATAAATATCATTTAAAAAGATAGTCAATTTTAATTAATCATCAATATTAAGTACATAATTCAGCTCATGAGTATTTATTTAATTAATATTCAATAGGTCACTAATTATTTAGTTAGTTTATTATTTCTTAACCATAACTCTTGATTAGGAAATAAAAATTATCAGATAATTAATTGAATATTAATTGAATATTAATTGAATATTAATTGAACATTAATTAAATTCTTAATTGAAGTAATAACTAACTTTTAATCATTTCTAAACTGATTAATAAACATTAAATATTAATTGTGAACTTTTGAACTAAATAGGAAATCAATTAGCTTAATGATTAATAATAATTAGATAATTGGTTTCTGAAATTTAATTAATATTTATTAATTATTTACCATATCTCTTGATTGGTAAATATTAATTTTCAGATAATTAAATTAAGATTAATTAATAATTAACTTATTCACTAATTGGTTATAGTTTGTAGCTTGATTAACAACTTGAAATGAAAGAATTATCAAATAAATCAGTAAATATTGAATGTTATTTTATAATTTTCATTTTATTCAACTAATTATTAGTATTAATTGATTAATCAAGAATAAATTATTAATATAAATTATTAACTCATCAAAATAATAATAAATCAATTTTATTTAATTAATTAGTATTCCATAGTTTATAGTATTTAATCAATTTTTTGTTAGTACTATTTTATGAATAATGAATATTAATTTGACATTAAGATTATGTCATCTTTATATGACCTCGCCACTATAATGTAATTATTTATTAAAATAAACATAGTATATTTGTAAAACCATAATAAAAATCAAGATGAAATTGTTTATTTTAATATGTTCAAAATATGAAGTAACAAGTGTTTAATATGTGTTGAATATAGGCTAAATACATTTAAATATGTTAAATAGGTTTTAATACATGTTTCATGTATGTTGATTACATGTTAAATATACTTTTAATGTAATCCAAAACACCTTGGTGTACATAATACATATAAGCACACCACAAAAAAAAACCAAGTTACAACTAAATTTGCAACTAAATGAACATGATGTCGTATTCTTGTACGAAAACCCAAGAAGTTAGTTAATATGGAAGGATGTATAATTTAGTAGTCACACTGTAGTCACCAAAATAGTAAGATTTTTTTTTTAAATGGTTATCAATTGTGAAATTTATAAAACATAATTGCAAATGATGAATAGTTGCATGTAGTTGCAAATTTGATGGTCACATAATACAAAATTTCTTGTAGTGAAAATTTGCATGTTTGCAACTTGTAATGACCTTGTTTTACTTCATTACTTAATCTAGCTCATACATTGGATTGCATTTGTCATAATCCAATGTCTAAGATGAAATAGGTTGGGCCACATGGTTGATCTACTATTAGGGGAGATTGTTGTACAAATCAACACATTTGATGACCATGGGATGCTTACTTTTGAGGGGTGAATGTCATGGGTTGAATCAATTCACCACACTTATAATTCCATGTGCTACTTGTTATGCACCATCATTCTTCTTCTATCACCACTTAAGCGTTCATTGATCTTTATTACTATATAGCCACCAATGGCCATTCTTTGAAGTTTACACTATACTTGAGTTCAATAAACATTTTCCTTCATTTGCAGTTTTGACATGTTATATCATGATTAGTTCTTCATATCCACATGCACTTTATTTCCTACCAAGTCTTCAGTCCTATAAAAATAATATACAAACCAACATTTTCAAAGGACTCGCATAAGTTTAGATTGAGCAAGTCCTGCCATACGGCACTCGAAACCATAAAGGGATTTCTATTTTATACATTAATCATGAAGGTAGATGCAAAAGAAGGTTCAAAAGGCAACAAAGCAATAATAGACACATGAACATTAAACTAAAACAACAAAAAAGATAATATAGTGATTTATAATAAAACCCCATTTTCAACCTATTTATCCATAGTCATTTTTGCAATCATGTTGTTTTGAACTTGAACATGAATAACATCTAGTATATTTATGAGAATCTACTAATTTTATCATCATATAATTTGCAATGAGATCATGTGACCTTTGTAAAATAAACTTGTTCATTGGTATAAAATTTGTGTTGCATTATATGCAATGTCATTATGCTTTATTACTATTTTTTGCCCTAGTAGGCACATCACTAGTTGTAATGGATAGGGATCATTTATATTAGTGTTCAATTCCCCCAAGAGATTCTACTAGTATCCATTTTTTTAAAAATTGTTTATGAGTTTTTCATTTCTACTTGATTTATCATCATATTGCCATTTCTAATATTTGAATGTGATTACACATGAAGTTGAAAATGGTAACATTTCGTAACTAAAAAAACTTTTACCACAAAATTGACATAGAAGCCATTTTTTTACCAAAAATTATGAAATAATAAACCCATGAATTCAACGGTTGCTACTTGTCAAGCAAGGGCTAACAAACTTAGCCATTTAAACAACTTGTATAAAATCATTACAAAAATGTTGCATTAGTGTGGGTTAATAGAAAAAATGGGAGGACCATGAATACTTGATAAGATCCACAAGCTATAGGTTTTTTTTTTATTACATAGTGGGTGGAAGCATGGTAAAATGGACCAAAAAAATAGGATGGATTCAATTTATCCTATATCATGCATATGAAAACAATAAAATAACATCAAAATGGATGGCAGTACAATATAAAACCCTACATGCCTTTTGCTACACAAGTATAAAAACCTTTTTCCTTAAAAAAGAAGTTTTAAAATTAAACAAAATTATCCCCAAAAATGTATGGTAAGTTCATGTTCAAAGAGCCTTTAACATAAAATACTCAATGAAATATATTTATAATAGGTATAAAATTATTGTATATTAATAACACATATTCTACAAAAGTTCACATTACAAATAATATACTTAAACATTTGCTTGGGTTTTAAACAACTAGTTTAAAAACTTATTGAAGTAAATTGGAATATGAAAATTAATGCACAATAGTGAAGAATTCTCTTGTTTTTTATCATTGAAGAGTAGATGAAATATTGGATTTTTGAAATTTTGTATTCAACTTACACCAACTAAATGGAGGATTTGATGTTTTAATATTGAGGCTTAAAGAAAATTTGAATCTATTTTTTATATTTATGTTTTAAAAGTACCATAATTGAAAACTATAATTTGAATGGAATATTTTTTAAAAAACATTTACCATGCTTTCATCCTAGTGGTAAAAGTAGTTTCATCTTGGATCTCAATTTTCCCACATGTGGCAATTGCTTTTACAATGAGTATTCAACAAAATATTGTGTATGTAATGTTATTCCATGTTCAGTTTGGGAATTTGGTCTTGTATCAAGGTGGCATGAGAGAACAAATGGAAGCCCAAATGTATAGTGTAACAAGCCTTTACAATTGACTTTGCAAATTTCTTTAATGTACAATAATTTTATGATGGGTTTTGTTGCTACTTTACATCCAACCTTGACAAGGTATTTTTTAAATCTATTTTATAATGCGTATACCCTAAAACAATATCAAATTTTTTTCATGGATTCAATTGCTTAGACATTGAAGTGAACTTATAAAAAGAATAATCATGTTGTGATGATATATTGATTATTTGAAAATGCTCAAAATATTTGTAAATTTGATCCTAAAGTATGAGGAAGCAATGGCTTAATGGGAATCCACATGTACAATTTGATAAATTTTCACTTCAACAATGAAATTTTTTATCTATAACATGTTTTTCTTTCCTTGATACAATTAACAATTTTATCCACAATTGAAGGCCAATGCACTTTCCTCAATGCAGTTGTGTTTCACCTAACTTTTTTATAGTCCATGGCCAATATTGGGAAAAAAAGACACAAGTACATGTTTCAAATCTTGAATGAATGTTCATCTTTACTAGGATGAAGAACTAACATCTTGTTATTATATTAAGATGAACCCAAAGAGCATTAAATTTTTGTTTATGTAAGCCTCCAAATTGTGGTAATTTCCCAACTTTGCATGAATCCATGGCAAACCCAAAAAAATAATGA
>Ga0209208_10012820_pt1 | contig 10554 bp, 8 predicted proteins | sample S1TSphfallax_3_FD_187694 | JGI IMG/M metagenome (GOLD analysis project Ga0209208, IMG submission 187694) | Host-associated microbial communities from peat moss isolated from Minnesota, USA - S1T2_Fd - Sphagnum fallax MG (SPAdes) (version 2) | ecosystem: Host-associated > Plants > Peat moss >... | reverse complement strand
AATATTTGTGAAAATAAGAACATACATCCTTATAACTATGTAATAAAAATATATACTTTTGGTCCTAAACTTGTTTGTCTTTCACAAATACAAATTAAAAAATTAAAAAAATAAAAATTGATTGAACTAGCCAAACTTTTAAAAACTTGACAATTTGTCGTCAAGTTTTTAAATTGAACCCAAGATGATGAAATGTTACATATGCACTAAACATTTCAACACCAATTCCTACTTCTAACATAACCTTGCCCCTTTTCCAAATCCTCATTACTAGAGCAATACTATGATGGATTAACACTTAAAAAAAATTGTAAAAGGAGTGCAAATTTCCTATACTATATGAATGGTTGTCATTGGAGATAGAGAAATCCTTGGCCATAAGAAATCCATAGCACAATGTACAAAAAACATAGATGACTAAAACACCCGTAAATCCCAAACCAACCTGTATGTAAATGAAAGGTTTCATGAAGGGGAAACAATATCAGAAGCAACACAACAAGGGAAAAGACTTGAGACATGATCCCCACCATGGATGGCCACCTCTCTTCATGTTGAAAAACACAAAACACGAAATGCAGAGATGAAAGGGGATGGCCTCAAGTTTCATAAGTGCCGTAAGGAGATTATGTCACTATGCCACCTCTTTTTGATGATGAACAATGCAACAACACTCAAAAGTGCCATAAGGAGATTATGTCATTATGCCACTTCTTTTTGATGACGAACAATGCAACAACACTCAAAAGTGCCATAAGGAGATTATGTCACTATGCCGCCTCTTTTTGATGATGAACAATGCAACAACACTCAACAGTGCCATAAGGAGATTATGTCACTATGCCGCCTCTTTTTTATGACGAACAATGCAACAACACTCAAGCATTTACTATTGACCCCCTGACAAAAATGCACTTTGCCACAGAAAAGCTAGATCCAAGCACAAAACACAAGACAACATATGAAAAACAAAAGAATCAGCTCCTATTGAAAATGGCACTAACAAGAGTTCACGAAAAAACACGAGAACATGGAGGTGCGGGTACACGTTTGTTGACAAAATTCTGTCAATGCTTGGAATCTTGAGGTTCCTTTGGGTACCAGTTATTTAGTTTTCTCATCCCCCAACGGTCAAGTAGGTATATAACAGGATATAAAACCAGTGAGCATCTGTCCTTATTTTAAATGACAACCCAATACCATATAAACTATCTGTATAAACTATCTTCCCCACCAATGCAAAAAATATTTCTCACATCCGAGTTTTAGTTACTAACTTTTTTCCAACACCACCCATAAAACTGAAATTGTGACTGCAAGTAGGTGAGAGACTAGTAATAGCAATCCACTTGGACCAATCAAACTATCTAGCCAGATTTATTGGACTCTTCCTGGGCTCTGAAAGATGTGAATCTTGTGAAGGTCCCAGTAGTTTTTCCAGTGAATCATTCACTGGATTTGACTAATGAACCTCATCCTACATTTCCAGTGCAGGGTCACATACTGAGCTTTGGTGGAGATGCTCTTAGGTGGTACTGTAGTCACCTATTTTCTACCTATCTTGATGAAACCAGATATAAACTCTTTTGAGGTTCATCCACAACTGAAATAAGGGGCATTTAGTGGTGGTGTGCTGCTGGGTGCTGATTCACTGTGGCCCAAACAAGGGCCCCAATGGATAACTCTCAAAACTGAGCAAAATTCGGACCTACTATTGCCCTTAACGACAAGGGCAGAACAACAAATGGGTTTTTAGTTTTTTCAATATGAGGCGACAAGCACCATAAGCCTCATGCCTTATATTTGAACCCTTAATTCTCCTTCAAAAGGGGTCTAATGTTTAAGCCTTCTAACTCATGGCAAAACAAGTTTGTAATCCTTCAAGTTATGATTTTCCGCTGAAGGAGATTACAAAGGGCAATTACTCAACATGTTGCAATGAAATTTGCACGGTTAAACAATGATAACAATTTCCAGTAGGTATATTAACAAGTGAAATCAAGTTTCAAAATCAAAATGATATCTAAATCTCAAGAAGGCTTTGATAATTTTAACCTTGTGCACATTCGTTTCACCAACCTACAAAGATAAGCGATAGTTAGTTACATGCTAGCTGAGTTGTTTGCCCAAAAAACTAATTCAAATTCTACAAGAAGGGAAATGAATTGTTCAAAAAATTGTAATTCCAAGTTACTTCCAATAAGTGACAACCCAGACATTTACCCTTCTGACTGAATGGTTTTTCAAGTTGGCAGCCCATAACCAATTGACAAAAAAATTCTCCCCAGACATTTCCTTTGACTGTATGCAATTTTTTTTTTGTGTGTGTGTCAAACTTGCCATGTGGAGACTTTATTGGCCCTTTCAAAAATGTTTTCAAGTTCCCATGTGCTTAATGATTTCAAACTTTATGTTGATTTGAAAACTTGCAAATATGTAGAAATATGTTCATTTAGAAGTAAAACAATTAAGTCTAGTATTTTAAAATGATTATGTAGGTATCCTTTAAATGTTACTGTGAAAAATGTGACCACAAGGTAGTGTGACCAAAAGTTACATAGTCTTTACTTCTTTCACCCTTTCTTCAAGTTGCATAGTTTGACAAGGTTCATTGGGAACAAAAGATATTCCACCTGGTTTTGTTAAAAAAACCATGTCAAACACACTATATTCATTCAATTTCATAAATGTGTTATTTTAAATAACACTTTTTACTTGTGAAGAGGGGACTCTATTTGTGAAATTACATTCATGGGGCTTTAAAAATTTACTTTCTCAATTCTTGAAAGCTATTTTAAAAATAGTGGAAAGATTTCCTTCCATAAGTAAAGTGTACGACATATTCACAACACAATGTGTGTCACAAAGTGAATTTCGACTTGATGTGTTTGCACTATGTTGAATCATTTTGTGCAACTGTGGTCGAGTCAACAAAAGAAAGGTGGGCAAGAGGTTCAAAAAAAAATTGAAACCCAAATTGGGTTGTAGTAAAATAGTCGAACTCTTAAAAAGCCTGTAATTAGTAAAGTCAATGTCACATGGATATTGAAGTGCAAACCAAGAAAACTTATTTTTTTTAATTAATTTTTGTTTTTGGGAATTGTATAGCTGAATTGTTGAATGCCACAAATAAAAGGGTCAAAATTAGAAGACAACCCATCAAGGAATAGCCAAATATCTATATATCTATATATATGAACCTTGTAAGTTGTGTTGACACCAGATGATCTGACCAGCCAAAGTTAAAAGTAGCAACCAAGAGGAAAAAATTTCAATTTGGGGATCTAAAAATTGTATTCCAACAAAGCCTCCACTATATATCTCTTGTCCCACCCCTTTTCTAGTAATACCCTTATCTCATTTCTCTCCCTTTCTAATGATGAGTTTGAAGGCCCAATGAGTGAGTGTGTTGTTAATTCAATGAAGTTGGGAAGAATTTGAAATCTCTATGGAATTGGGTTTCTTTAAGGAGGTGGGGAAGAATTTGAAGAGGTTTGAAAAGAACTGTGAGAGGAATTTAAGTCTGTTTGTCAAGTGAGTTCTTTGACATTCAAAGAAATTTTAACTAGATTTTACTTCTGTATGCTAATGTGGTAAAACCCACTAGGTTCTTGCAGAACATGTTGAACTTGTTGATTTGCACAAAACATTAGAACATGAACCCCCAAGCGGGTTTAGAACATGAACTGCTCAGGCACAAAACAACAACTCTACAAAGTTTGATTGGGGGGCAGTGGGGGCGGGGAGGAGTATAATGCCCTGAGTTCCATTCATTAGAGCAACTGAGTGGCATATGAATTGAACCTTGCAAAGCTTTGGGAGAAAAAAGAAGTACTTGAAAAAATTCTAGTGCATTTGTAAAAACAGATTTGTGAAAGAGGAATAATCTCCAAACAGAAATGGCACCAAATTTTTGCAGAGCTTGAAGAAGGGGATTGAACTCCAAACCAAAATTATGGCAATCCAGAGCAAAATTTGAAATGTATGTATTCTTGTAAATACAGTACATGCATGTGCTCTTCTGAATGGGATTGTGTGTGTGTGTGTGTGATTAATAAGTTCTATTAAATTGATAAATTTGAACAAATTTAGTATAGTTTTCTTGAGAACTTGTGTACGTAAAGGAAGAAAAGAAAAGAATGATAGGGTCCCATGAAGTGAAAGATCTGAAAATTCGGGGATTCACACTCAATTTAAGATCTTTGGGAACAAGTGACAAAAAAGAAGAATTAAATTATACAAGTTGTGTAGTGGGCGGTTTTGGCTCCTTCAGGCCATCGATCTGTCTATCTATCTATCCCTCTATTTGTCCATGAGGAAATTATTGAAGTGTTGGATGTAGCTCATGAATTGTTTAAGAAAGTTGACGCGCCGATAAATACATTAGAATAGACTGGGAATGTGCAAAAGAAGCCGTGCAGCTGAAAACCAGGAACTAATCACCAAAAGGAAAGGACAAAAGGCTTTTGCATCAAAAGAAGAAAAACGTTCTCATCAGGCTACAATCAATCATAATAATAATAATAATACTAATATTCGCAACAAACTTACGCAAGACGCTAAGTACCCCGCCTCATGGAGCTCTGTTCGGAGCCCTTTCTGGGCCTGACGGTAGACGTGTGGTTCTGCCACAGGCAGGGTTTAACTGTTTGACTGTAGGAGAGAAGAAATCGAACTTCCATCAGTGCTTGAAACTATGCCAGTGGTTAGTACCATGTTCTATGCTTTGATGTACTCCATGTTACGAACCTGCTTAGCCACAGTATACAAACAAAAGAATTGAATTATGAAGACCATTTGGCATGTTCTTTTGCTGAATAAAAAGAACATGTAGAACCGTGTGTTGCGTGGTTTTATGCAGAACCATGCAGCGCCCAAAAACATGTGCAAGAAGACAAGAAAAACATTTGCCGGACAGAACTCATTGGGGGGTGTATTTAGCAGCTCCCCAAACTTTTACAACCCCACCTGAGAAGAAGGAGAAGAAGCTGTGCAGGAATGAACATACATGCATGCATTCATTCAACAGAAGTGGACAAAGAGAAAAAAAGGTAGTAGCAGCTGGCCATGAATCCACCACGTACAAGCAAACAAACTGACCAACAATTCCATAGATGCAGGATGATGATCAGTGGAGCGTATTTGTAGCCAGCAATTGTGGCTTAATGTTTGGGACATGTCGATCATGCAAGCTGGATCTGCTGCCGCCGACCTCGACTCGTCTCCAAATATATATAGCGGCTAGGTTTGTGCCCCATCAGACTCTTCCAATATTCTTCTTTTATTGCGTTGTCATTTTTTCACCTCCAATTTGCACAGAAACCATCCTTCTAGCAACCTTCCGTGACATGTCGACATGGAGGCCCTGTGCGATCAACGCGCTGATGACACATGTGTGAGGTAAAGCTTGTGATTTCATCTGAAGCCTGTGCGATTAACGCGCTGATAACACATGTGTGAGGTAAAGCTTGTGATTTCATCTGTTAACGACGTTCAATATTTGATTTTATTGTGGCATATAATACATAAAAGTTGCAAATTGACATGAAGAATGACAAATGTAATATGTGTCATTTCTTCATGTCAAATTGCCAGTTTTATGTAATATATATTCAGCAATCAACAACTCAAATTTGTACATTGGAATATATATTAGATGAAACCGCAAAGTTTACATCACTCTTATGACATGTGTCATGAGCCACGACTTTTTGTGTGAGAAAAAGCCACTTTGTCATGTGCAGGATATCATTGATCACCAGCTTAGAACTCAGATCAAACAGATCTAATTGCGGATCTGGGTTTTTGTTTGTTGGGATCCAAATGCTGCACATTCGAAGCTACATGGGAAGCTGTACCTCAGATTTTCTTGAAAGAGTCAAACGGAATCTTGATCAGGAGAACAAGAAGATCTTGGAAACATTCAAACGGCAATTATTAGAAAATGATGAAGTGTTTTGCAATCTTGATGACACCTGGGATGAAGTGCTAATCACTGCTCGCACATCCTTCAGCATCTCTGGACTCTCCTGTATGATTTCCCATGTCCTTCGGCGGGCGCTTTGCTGAGTCAGGGCGATCTATGGAGATCAAGCTTTCCAGTCCTTGCTCGTGCTCCAGCAGCTGCTAACTCGACTCTTGAATCTAGCAGCTCTTGCAGGTGGAGCCCTAAGTTCTCTCAGCTTCGGATGATCTATCTCCCTTTTGCTGAGTCAAGCGCGCGGGATCTCTTGTACTCCCACACTTGACACTGCACTCACCATGGCTTTGTTGTTGATGTATAAAGCTGCCTCCTCGTCTGCTGCAGATTCGACTGTCATGTGGTCTCTTTTTGAGGCAGTACTAGTAGTGAGATCTGATGAGTACATGAGATCAGGAGAAATATCAGATTCGAGGAACTTACAACGAGAGGATCAGCTTGTACAGCTTGAGCAAGATGGGAGTATATAATGAGGGACAGGTGTGGGTGGCGGAGCTGGTGGGGACGACAGTCTTTTGCATTCTTGGGCTGGGAGGAATAGCGAATGCAATTCTCCCCGGGACCAAGGGTCATGGGATTGGGTTTCTAGGCATCGCCTTCTGTTTCGGATGGGGCGTCTTCCTGGCACTGCAATTCATGGGTCACATCTCTGGTACGACAGGATCGACAGTAGCTAGCTGATCTCCTCTGTGCTGATCGACAGTCCTCATGCAGTCCATTCAACTAGTCTTTTAGTACGTAGTAGGATACATGTGTTCAGGATTTCCAGCTTGATTAGATGTGCTGCAGTCCTGCAGCTTTAGGTTTGGATCAGTAGATGGTCTTCAGTGGCAATCCATCAAGGTTTGGGTTTCTGAATTTTCTGTACCACGCGAGCTTCTTATAAGCTGCTCTGAAAGTGTAATTGTTGCCTCAAGATTGCTTGGAAATTAGGAACACAGCTTAGCTAGAACAAGATGATCTCATGACGATCTCTTATGGAGCTGGGTGCAGGTTTTTACAATCCAGCGGTTGCATTAGCCGGGGTGGTGGTGGGAGACATCGGCTGGACGCGGCTGTTGGTGTGCATCAGCGCAGAGATGGTAGGGGGGTTCCTTGCAGCTATTCTCATATGGTTCACGTACATCCCCCACTTTCAGCCATTGGAAGTTGTGCAACAGAATGAGCAGAATCTCATGTGGGATTGCTGTGACATTGAGTCCGCTGGTGTTGCCATCATCAAACAAGAGCTGAGTGAGACCGCCCACAGGTAGAATATATATTACCTATAAAACTCGCCAGCTTCTTCATAAATTAATCCAGATGCAAGCCGTCGTAGATCAGCTTGTCGCATCTATAGCTACCAAACATGCATCTCCAGGACAACCTGAGAAAGAAAGATCTTACCTACGCCATCACTCATAATTTGGGCATGAGCTTCAAGTTCCACCTAGCTGCAGGTAATTTTCTTTCAAGTTCTGATACTGAGCTTGCTTGCTTGCTTGCTGCAGGTATGTCTCTGCAGGGACAAGAAGTCAGGAAACAACAGCGATCAGTAAGATCCAACCTAGTGGTGACAAGGAAGACCATGAGCTTCAAGCTTCAGCCGCACATTCCTTTTGGCAGACTATCAGAAACAAGGTACTAACAAAAATTCTGCAATACCTGAGTTGAAGCTTCATGATCACAACAACAACAAAAACTCGCACCTCCCTGAGCTTTTGTTGGCAACCTGATCTATCAGAAAATTGCACTGTTGAATTCATGCTACTACTACTACTAGTCTCATCAGATGCTGCTTGCAAAACTTTCACAAGATAATATCATGAGCGCTTTCTAATTTACCAATTTCTAAGATCGTGATATCGTATGATCTGAGATGAAGATCTGAATTGGGAAAAAATTAGTTGTGCAATTCTTCGTCCCTGTTAGTTAGTCCTGATTTGTTGTGGTCTGGATTCTCTCCAAATTTTCTGCAGATCATCTTCATGAGAAGTGCGATGGGTACACAACCCAAAACGGATGCTGATGAAGGATCTGTGAATAAATTGCATCCGGATGCCAGGGTGAGTATATATTGATTCTTCTAGCTCATCATCAGAGCTTCATTCTTCTTGTGGTCGACATCCTGGTATTGATCTTCCTTGAATTGTCAGATCATGGGGTGGATTTTTTCTCAATCTGGTTCAGCGTAAGACTTGTTACAAAAAAATACTCAGGAACTGTGATGAATCTATTGAGAACCTCTTGGGGTCGATCATCAACTGAGCCGTTGAAATCAGAAATCTTGCGACTTGCTGAGCTCCTAAGCGGAAGGAATTTTTTTTTTATCTGTGTTCAAAAGAAGAACATATATACAGATTCATCAACTTTACAGTTTGATTTTGAGATCATGTGAAAATTTAGAGGTTCAAGTTTGAAATATGTTTTTTGGGTTTCAGATGATTTTGAGCTCATTGTCAATTGATTTTGAGAGCATGAATATATAACTAATGTGGTTGTTCTGGAAGTTTGAGGTTTGTTGTTGGGTTTCGGATGATCTTGGGAACATGACTTTAGTTATTTATTTATTATTGTGGATGTTGTTGAAGAGCTTGGAATTTGTATGAGTGACAATGTTTGTGATTTTGTGATATTCAGGTGAAGGCAAAGAGTCAAGCATGTGGGCAGAATGTGAGACAAAGAATTGAAAAAGACCAAGAAGTGAAATTGACAGTGTTTTGCACCCGACCATCTGCGATAAAACTTTACTGGTTGTATTGTTTCTGGGCTGAGTGTTTCCTCACTTTCCTTCTCACATATGGAGCTTTCACCATCTCTGACCAGGGCAAACTTGTCATCACTGATGCACCACAAACTTCCCTCTACAAAACAGGCTTACAACCACTGCTTATTGGCTTCCTTGTCTTTGGGTAAAACTCTGTTCCTAATCCAAGGTTTTTGCACCCGGAGTTTCTATCACCTAATCCCTCCACTAATTAGTGCTTTAAGTGACCAAATTATGCACTAATTAATAGTATTGTTTTATTCTATAATGGCTTGAAAATTGGGGATTAGGATAATGACCAAATTATGCACCCTAATTAGGAATTAGTATATGTGTCTGCTTCTGTACTGGATTGTTTTCAATCATTTTCTCATTGATTCTTGTTTTGTTTTTTTCCATTTGTTTTATGAGCATTCTTGGAGACTAACTTTGAGAAATAAATCAACAAAGAAAGGTTTTTTGTTTTTGGGAATGGTGGGAGGGATTTGCCTTTCTTTTAATCTAAGAGTGCTTGTTGGAATTTGGTGTGTGTAGGCTTATCTTGTGTGGAGGTGGAACAACGGGCCCAGCTCTGAATCCAGCTCGGGATTTGGCTCCAAGATTTGCTCATTGGATACTTCCTATCCCTGGGAAAGGACCATCCGAATGGTGGTATTCATGGGTTCCAGTTGTTGCACCTTGTGTTGGTGCAGTATTAGGTGGTTTATTTGCCAAGTCCATGAAGCATATGTTAGTTGCAGGTCTCTAATCTAACAAGGTCAAAACACCATTTAAAAAAAGTTTTGGACCAATTTGATGTACATAATTATGAGAACTTCTTCAGCAGATCTCATTCTCTTTTGTTGAACTTTCAAGGTCATCTTCATCTAAAAAGTGGATCACAATGTTGAAAATTAGAAGTTAGTATATTAAGCTCAGTTTATTAGATATGAGCATGCTAGACTTTGTCTATTTTGAACAAACTTTTTGTCAACCGTTTTTAGGTAAAGAAAGCTTTGTAGAAGAGGTCTGTTGAGCTAGAAAAAATTAAAATTGAGCATGATGGGTGAAGCACAAATTGTAGTGTGTTTTCAAGTTGGCCGGGAGCATGGGTTCAATAAAAAGCTTTATGCAGTTTTTCTTGTTATTCAATTATGTGTCTTTGATTTTTACGTTGTGTTAAAGCTGAGTAGGTGCCAAAAGACCAAGAAATTTTGTTTCTAATGTTCATAAGTATGACAAGTTTTGGGCTCTAGAAACTACCTTATAGATTTGATACAGTATTTTTGAACCTTGATCTACTAATATGGAGCCATATCTGCATTGAGAAGAACAGAAGGACCATATAAATTGGTCTATTGTTACACCAAGCACTTTCACAATAGACCCATTCACCCATGGTTGGCTGGTTGGCTGGCCCAAGTGTGATTAGTCTCAGGCTAGAGCAGGAATGGGTGTATGGTTGGCTGGCTCAAGTTTTCCAGGGCAGCTTGAGCTAGCAACATGGCTCCTTCAGGGAGCTTGGGCCAACCTCATGGGACAACCATATGGTTGGTTGCCCAAGGCAACTTGGGTTAGCCAACCATTCCCCAAGACTCAAATTGATTGTGGAGAGCCATCTTTTTCTTTTTCCCTTGGATGAAAGCCATCCAGGAAGAAGATGGTTAGAAATAGATTTAAACCTTGGATGTCTCAATTATTGAAGAAGATTTCAATAGTTGTGTCACAATCTTTTATTCAAAAAGGTCTATTAGACCATGTACACAAGCAATTCTCATAGCTCGAATCCAAAATTCTTAAGATGATTTCTTATTTAACATCCATGGTGAGCATCTATACTTTTGAATCA
>Ga0209208_10012818_pt1 | contig 10555 bp, 6 predicted proteins | sample S1TSphfallax_3_FD_187694 | JGI IMG/M metagenome (GOLD analysis project Ga0209208, IMG submission 187694) | Host-associated microbial communities from peat moss isolated from Minnesota, USA - S1T2_Fd - Sphagnum fallax MG (SPAdes) (version 2) | ecosystem: Host-associated > Plants > Peat moss >... | reverse complement strand
TTTTGCAAGCAGAGAACTTATGTATGTAGAGTTAGTTACTACGAGTCATGTTGAGTTCCCTTTTTATGATGACTCATGAGCTCAAATTTCTGAAAAAAAACTCTGTAGTCATGTTGAGGATTCTTCATTTCATTGTTGTGCTCAATTCTCAATCCTTGTGATGGTGATGGTGATGATGTTGTTGTTGCTGCTGCTGCTGCTGCTGCTGATGCTTGCACTCCACACCAAATTGCACAAACCCTGACTCCTGGCTAACTACTAATTAGCCCTTTACTTTCAGCCATGTGTCTTCTTCTGTCACCAGATGAGCTTGCAACATGAAAAAGGGTGTCAGAAACTAAACAAACTTGTCGCTGGCTGCTGAGACTTGTGCCTTGTTTTCCACTGGAATTTTGATTTGACAAATTTACTCGGCTTCAGTGAGTGAGCCAGCCAGCCAGCACCCACCCAATGCACCATCCAAAAAATCCCCTTGAACCAGCAGCACCCACCACCATCACACACCATCCAAAAAATCTTGTTTTGGGATTTTTTTTTTTTGGGATGGGATGAAACCCTACTCAGGACAGAGTTTTGAGTTCATAGATTTTCTTTGGTTTTCCTTTCCTTTTTTAAATTTTTCTTTCTATTTTTCCGTTTTTTCCGTTTTGTGTGGCTTTGTTTCAAGTCTTTGTGACCTCTTTGTTTTTCTCTTTTTTCTTTTTTTTTCTATTTTGTGTCTTTGAGGATTTTGTGATCTCTTTGTTTTTCTTTTGGTTTTTTTTTAAATTTTAATTTAATTTTTTTTTAGTGTTTGTGTGTGTAACTTGAGAGTTGTGTGTGTGGAGCTGTGAGAGAGGAGGACAGGAGCAATGGAAAAGGGAGGAGAAAGATGAAGAGGAGGAGCAACTAGAGGAAGTGAATGTTTGGCAGCCTAACCCTTACAAACTTATAATGGTAATAGAGGTTTTGTTGCCATTGCCAAGAGCTCTCAATTGCAGCAAAGGTTTTCTGCCTTCACATGGAGTTTTTGATTCAGTTATTTTAATTAAAAATTATTTTTATGTATTTGTCTTTTTTCTTTTTTTCTTTCATTTTTTAAAATAAAATTTGATTTTCTTGTGTTTTTCTTCTTTCTTTTCCTTTTTTGTGTATTTAAAAAAATTCTGGTTATATATATATTTCTTTAATTTATGGTTTTTTTTACCTTTTAATTTTTTTACTTCTATCTTATTTCTTTTTTTAATAAACATTTCCTGTTTTTTTGTTGGTTTTCTTAATACTAGTTTTTTTTGGGTTTATAAATTTCTGTTTTCCTGTTTTTTTGGGGATTTCCCTCCCTTGTCTTTGTTGTTTTTTTTCCCTTATTATTTCTTCTGTTTTTAGCTTTTTGTACTTCTTTAAAATTCTGGTTTTATATTTCTTGTTTTATTTCTGGTTTTCGATTACTGTACTTTTTAACATGTTATTTCTATCTTGTTTCTTTTTTTTCTGGATTTTTTCCCCTTGCTTTTCTAGTTTTTTTTCATATATATATTTTTCTGTGTTTTGCCTTTGGTACTTCTTGAAAATTCTAGTTTCATATTTCTAGTTTTATTTCTGATTTTCAATTTCTGTATTTTTTTAAAAAAATCTCTCGTTTCTTTCTTCTTGTTCTTTTTCAGGTTTTTCCCCTTGTTATTTAATTTAATTTTTAATATTTTTTTTCCTGGTCCTTTTTTTTCTTTTCTTTTGAATTTTGTTGTTTGTCTCGTTTTTGTGAAAAAAAAATTCTATAGTTTTTGAATTTTTTTTTACCTTTGTTGTTTCTTGTTGGTTTTCTGTTTTCCCTTTTTTTCTGATTTCTTCAATATTATTTTTTTGGTTATTAATTTTAATCATTCCTTTTGTTATTGCCCCAAATTAACGGATGCGCATCTGTAGATTTTGGGTGCACCTATCCAATTAATGGGTTGTTTTGAAGTCTACCCATCTACTTGTTGGGTTTCTTCTCAAAATATGAATGTTGGGTAACTAATTCAATCATGCTTCTATATCATTTTATTTTTTGGGTTGTCACTTGCCTTTTCGTATCACAAGGTTTCATGCCACTATGAAATGTAAAAAAAAATCATATAACAAATTTTTAAACTGAAATTTGTTTGATAAATATATAGATAATTAGCTTCAATTCCTTCAAATCTTATTAAAATGAGATTCTTAAAAAATTGATTTGAAAGATTATGCAAAAATTGATTAAAATAAAACACTTCAATTTTAAAATAAAGAAAAAATGTTATATAAATTCATTTTTGAGATATAAATGTTTCATATTAATTTGATATCATTTAAAAACCTTCAATAAGGCTTTGATGAAGATTTGATAACGAAAATCATAATGAAATTAATTTCTAATTGATTAATTTGTTTCTATTATTGTTGTTGCCTATTATGCTAAAAATATTTATTATTGCCTTAAGATAGTAGACATACATGTATGATTTTAGGTTTTACCAAACATGTATGGGGCAAATACAACTAGCTTTTGTTTTTTGCATGTTTGGGAAAAGGTAACCTCTTGAAAGATTTACTTGTTTCATCTTAGCTTTTACTAGTCATCTTGATTCTAGTGGTTTTGATTTTGGTGCTCTCATTGGTTGTCTTCCTTTTGTTCAACAACATAATTTAAATATTAGTTGTCTCATTGATTTCCTCATTTTGATTTTACTAAGTTTCTTATATTTTTTATGAAGCTTATAAATATAAAAAATAGGATGTAAATTCACAAGAATTTCAAAGCAATGTGTTGAAGGTGATTTTGATGTAAGCAATGACTAAACATCATCTATGATGGAAGATGTAACATTAGCTAAAATAGAAAAATTTATGGCTAGAATAGGTGCAATAAATAAAGGTGTTGATTCACACAAACTTGTTCATACAAATGAACAAATGCAACTAGATGTTGTCATAGTAGAGGAACACTAATAAACAAATGTTCATACAATGGAAGAGCAAGAGTAGCAAGCACTTATAGCCTTCAATCTTCCCATAGGTTAACACTAGTTTTTTACATATGTTAATTCATTGCCATGCTCACTTTTTCACATTGAGAAAGTGGGTGGGGTGTTTTTTGGCCAATTGTTTTTGGTAATACCCCAATGGCCAAACATTTAATCTTATTAATTAACATAGGTTGGTATGTAATACCCTTAGTGCATATGTAAAAACTTTATTAGTAGTCATTGTTATGTATGCAATACCTTCATTGCTTATGTAATAACCTTTAGAGTAGTCACTCGTGCGCATGCAATACCCACCTTTCCTTTGTACTATATTTCATCATCAAGTGCGAATGTGCAACATGGGGTTGCCAAGAGGGCATGACTTGGGAGAAAGATGGCATAGGTTTATTTGCAAGGTTGAAACTTAAAATGCATCTTATTTGGTGTTTGCACCAAGAGCACAGTCTTTCCACAAAGCCAAGGAAGTTTGAACACCCATCTACTTGGTGAGAAGGGCCTTGTTGTCAAGACCATACATTAATGAATGCACAGGTCTTAAACAATCCTTTTTTTACGCTTCAACACAACAAGAAAAAGATAATTGTTCGAGCAAAAACCCGTGTTACATGTGAGTGGGATCTCACTTGTGGAGTGATATTGCACTATGAATAAAATTGACACCAAAGCCCACATTAGTAAAAGTCACTTCTTCCAAGTTACATTCATTAAGGAGATCATTTTATTTGTGAATTACCATGAATTGGAGATGATTCGTGGATGATAAGTTCCATCACATTCAATTTTCATTTCAAATTTGCATTTTGCTTCAAACATGTGTTTTCCAAATTATATTGATTGGTTTGTGTGTATGCCCATTTTAAAATTCATTATATTGATTGGTTTGTGTGTATGCCCATTTTAAAATTCAAAGGCACCACCAAGGAGGCCTTCATAGGTGATTTGGTGAAGACAATTTTGGCAAACCAACAATTATACACCCAATAATATGCTCAATATGCATAGAATGTAGTGGCACACTATCAGAGTGCAAATGGATTATCATGGAAATCTATTAGTGAGAGTGAAGGTGAGAGTAGTTGGCTTGACATTCCATTTTTGGACTAATACACATTTTGTACCATGTGTATGGCATCCATGAATTTTGCATGCCACATTTTTGTAGAATGATTTAGCCTCCATGGATATAGTCCATTTGCATTAGAAATGAATTTATGCAAATATATCTACTTGTAGAAGTTTGAATTTGATTTGTACAAAAATGAGGTTACTAAGATCCATATGTGATGTATGTGCATCTTGCATTGTGCAAAAAATTGATTGGATGTATTGCTAGTACATGAGGGTATTGCAATTGTAGTCCAAATGTTTATGCAAATTCCATTAAAGCCTAAAGGCATGCTTTTGTGCAATACCCTCATCATAAAAATAATCCTCTATTTCATAGTTAGAACTTTGAGATAGTTTATGTGCGCATGAAAAGGGTATTTCATTTACACTTGTTATGCAATACCATTAGGACAACACAAAACATATTCCATCAACCCTATCCCTAAACTATATACATCCATGATGATATTGCATAGGCTTTGATTTTTTTGGGGTCAATGCAATACCCTAAGACACCCATGATAATATTGCATAACTCCAATAGGAATAGGGTAGATCAAATGAAGGTATTGCAATTGGATTGGATTTTTTAAAACTTAGTCTTACGTGAGGACATAATTAAATATTAGTTAACACCCATATTAGGGTATTGAATACAGGTGAACATAAGTTATTTCCAATATATCATTAGAGTATTGCATTGTTGAATTAGATAGGATGAAATAATTTCAATTGGCCTAAGGGTAATGCTAAAACACCAAAATCATCTAAAGGATTTGCATTACCTTGATGAGGGTGATGCACATGTGAATATGGTTGGATATGATATTTGTATTATGTCTTGGTATTGCATTGATGTATTAGTTGAGATGAAATAGATTACACTAGGTATGAAAGCATTGCATATAAACAAAATAATCTAGTGCATTTGTATTACCTTGATGAAGGTAATGCATGTATGATTTGGGTTAGATGTGATATTGTCAATGTGTCCATAGGGTGTTGCATGGATGAAGTGTATGAAATAAAATAACTATAATTAGGCCTAAAGGCGTTGCAAAACAATAAGTTATTTCCAATATGTTCTTAGGGTATTACATTCTTCAATTAGATGAAATGAAATAAAACCTAAGCATGATGGTATTGTAGAAGACCTAAATAATCAAATAATTGCATTTTTGAATCATATGAGGTGAAATATATTATATTGGGTATGCAAGTATTGCATAACAACAAAATAATCCATTGCATTTGCATTACTTTAATGAGAGTAATGCATGTGTGAATTGGGTTAGGTATTATATTGTTAATGTGTCCATAGGGTATTGCACGGATGAAGTAAATGAAATAAAATAGCTACAACTAGGCTTAAGGGTATTACAAAACAATAAGATGATCCCATGCATTTGTATTACCTTGATGAAGGTAATGCATATGGGAATTAGTTGGATATGTTATTTCCAATGTGTCCTTGAGGCATAACATTGTTAAATTAGATGAAATTAAAGTAATTTGTATTGTATTATAGTAAATCTGTTATGCCCATGCATTACTTTGATAGGGGTATGGGAAAAAAAATTCAAGTACAATATGATATTTTGCCTTAGCAGTATTGCATTTTGATAAAATCATAAAGTGAATGTGCATTACCTTTATGAGGGCAATGCGATGACTAATTAATTTATATATGTTTTTTGCAAGTTATGCTGAGGGTATGGCACAAGTTTGAACTCTAATAGTTTTGAGGATATTCAATGAGGGTATTGCAAGAAGGGTTACATCATTAGGTTGATATGTATTGAGTAAAGACATCAAGTTCATTTGCATAAATCATATGGGTGTTATTAAATAATTTAATTGTTGAGTTTTATAGGCCTATAAGAAATCCAATTTAGTTGCAATACCTTTAGTTGGGTCATTGCAACATTGTTTTCACTAGTTTGGTAAGTAGGTAAGTAGGTAGGTAGGTAGGGCAATGGAACAACCTACTTAGTATATTGCAATCCTTTCATCAACCTAGATCATCGTTGCTTTGGTGGAAACTAAATGTGTAGGTACATAGGTAGGTAAATGGGTGAGTAGGCAAGTAGGTAGGTAAGTGAGACCTAAGCAAGCATGGGGGGTGAGGAAAACAAAGTTCCCCAAAAAAAAGAAAACCAAAATGAGCTAGAAAACCAAAAAAAAATCAACCTAAGTTCGCCACTTTGGTTAGCCCATGGACATGGAAGGACGAAAAAGGTACACCCATTAGTGCACCATCCATCCACATTGGTGCATTAGTGCATGCTAGTGTAACAAAAAATAAAGTGTGGAATAAGTCACACCTAATTAGATGAGTAGATAATCAGCAAGTTCCATCCAATTACAATGTGGTCACAAAACAATAACATGATTAAATTACATTATTTTTAATCAACGAAAATTATTGGTTGCTAATGATCAATGCACTCCAACATCACTCTCTTGAGCACAACTAGTTTCTTCATGGCCAAATCCCTTGAAAATAGACACCAACACCCCAATTTTGGACATTTCCAATCCCACACAAATATGTAGAACTCATGCCCATCACACAATACAAACCAACATAGAATAATGCCAAAAGTTGTTATCTGACTTTTTTCTCTCATTCGCCAGTAGATAACAATCCTACAACCTCATACAAAACTTCTTCCAACAACCTTGTTGAAGAACACTGCATGGATGAAACAATACATTAAAACCCATATACTTTCCAAGTGTAGAATCCCAAAACCAATTCAACCCTAGAGCTCTTAGTTACATGGGTACTTTAACATTCTTTGCAACATAATGACCACTTACTGAGCTTTGCACAACCAAACATTCTAACCCATTAAACATGGCTAGAGAGATTACTCATGACACGACTTAAGCTTTGCACAACCAAACATTCTCACCCATTAGACATGGCTACAAAGATGGTTCATGACACCACTTGAACATGTCATCATGTCCTTGGTTCAACCTTGACCCCTAACTTCAAGTCTTGCATGTCCTAAGTAGAAGCAGTATGCGCAATGGATCTTTAATACTTCTAATTAAGGACTCATAGGATGAGGCATTCTTCCTCCACACCAAAATATGCAAGACAAAAACTTCACACAAACATAAACGTCTATTTTAACTTTGAAAGAAAACATGGTACTTAGTTTTGCTTGGCACACCATCAATAGTTGGTTCATATCGTGGAGAAAATCCTTGTAGTGCGCCTCAAGAACCGATTGCATTGCACCCATTTTCGCCAAGAATTGAGAAAAGTTTTTCCAAAACACCAACACCAAGTGTAGCAAATTCATTAACCTAGCACTCCTACATAAACAACAACAAACAAAACCAACCCACACAAAAGAAAGAAACAAAACACCCCGGCTCATCATCATTGGTAGTGTACACAAACAGCCGCCTTTTCCCTTAACTTTGAAAAATGCCAACCAAGCACCTTTGGCACTACATATGTGGACATTCCACAAATCGCTTCAGCCCTAATTCCACATCACACTGGTTCACTCTTGGCCAAATGATCCATCACTCCCTTCAGCCTGAAGATTTTCTACAACCAATTTTCACCACTTTGCTGGGTGCTTTTTTTTATTGAAGCTTGCTAGGGTTTCATCATTTTCTTTCCATATATATAACATTCCAGACAGGCCTCGTTTTCATTCCAATTTTCTTCCTATATATATCTAATGCTGCACACAAAAAACTTACCATTTGTGGATGGGTATGTATCAACCATCCACATGTGACTACTACTTACCTAGTAGCTACCAAAAGTGCCTTAGGTACCTAGAGAGTAACCATTCTTGACCTACTTAAGGTGCATTCACACTCGGTGTTAGGGACTCTAGTTGAGTTCCCTAACACCATGCTAGTCATTTAGGACTTACACCTACTTACCATGAACATTTTATGTTAAGCTACCATTCACTTAACATTAAGCTATGAGCCATTTAACATTGGGTGCCACCTAGGATGCCATCTAGATTTTCATTGAACACTGACTTAACATCAAGTGTGAATGTACCATTACTTATAGTACTTAACCCCACTTACCTAAGTAGTTAACTAGGTACCTTTAACTAGGTACCTGGGTTTATAGGATGATAGGTCACCAAGGTGGAACCATGGTAACTCAGCCACAACCCACTCACAATGGGTTGAGATTTCAATGGATGATCTATTGGTGGTTCCTGGGTCACATAAATCCCACTGGATCTGGTCCCTTTCCCACCTAGGAAAATGGTGGGGTGCATGTATGGGTTGGTGAACCAGTATGTATGGTGTGTGTGAATAGGCCCAAGGAAACATTTTTTTCCCTCGTATTCTTGTCCCATAGTTAAACCACACTGGTTAGCTATGTACTAACTACTAACCATCCACATGCATCTACTTACCTATTAACTAGTCACCAAGCGCATTACCTACTACTTACATACCTACATAATAACCTAAACTTACATTACTACATAGTTATGTATGATACTTACTTAAGTAGCTAGTTATCTAGGTAATGTGAAGGGGGAAATATGAGAGTTAACAAGATAGGTTATCGTGTGTTGGAAACTTGGTAACTCAAGGTGCGGTTCATCGACAATTGAGCTCTAATTGTGTTTGCAATGGATGGATGGTGGTGCCTTGGTGTGGGCGCTCTGTCATATAGTGTGTAAGATAGTATGTAAGGGGTTGTTCTACTGGGACCTGTTGCACATTTTGTTCTTCACTTGTAGTACTACTACTCTTCATACTTCGGAACCTTCAAAACTAGGACTGGCAGACCACCGCCCATCCCAGCAGCCATGCAAAACCTACAGACAATAAGACTGGGTAAAGGCAGGGGCATGGTGAACCCTAACACCCACCAGCACACCATCCACTGGATGTGTCCATTATTACTCAGTTGTGGATGAACCCTCAACTTAGTTAATATTTGGTTTCACCTTGGTTACTAATTCTGTAAGAAATAGGGTCTCATATAATAAGTAAGATAGGTAGGAAAATAGCTAACTACTAGGTAATGTGAATAGATGGTTTATAATTAGGTAAGGGCTGTTTTTACTACCTACCTACCTACCTACCTACCTACTTACCTACCTGCTTGTGGGTTGTTAGTGGGTAGGTAGTAAAAAAAAGCAACTGAGTTAACCACCATGGTTAGCTAGGGAGCTGGAACCCAATACAAAACTAGGTCATCATATGGTCACAGTGAACCAGCCCACCAGTGCACCGTGAAGGATGGATGGTAAGTAGTCGGGATGCAGTTTTCTGTTGGGTTCAAGTTCCCTAGCTCAGTGCTTTTTTTTTTATACTACCTACCTACTAACAAGCTACAATTAGTAGGTAGGTAGTAAAAAACAGCCCCATACCTATGTATGTATAAACCATCTACTTACCTAGTTTAAACCTGTTTTCTTCTTGCCTATCTACTTAGATTTGAGACCTATTTCTTCACAGAATTGGTTACCAAGGTGAAACCAAATATTAACTCAAGTTGAGGGCTCATCCACAACTGAGTAATAATGGCCATCATCCAGTGGATGGTTGTTAGTACACCATCCACTGGAAGCATGTTATGACTCAGTTTTGGATGAACCCTAATCAGGTTGATATCCGGTGGTTTCACCGTGGTAACCTAAGAGTTAAGGATGGGTCCATAAGAATACAGGTGGCAACAAACCACTGGTTCTTTCATTGAAAACTGTTGATTCTTTTGAGGTTTTTGAAATAATCAGAACCAATGGGTTTTTTCGTTTATGATTTCCCCATAAATGGAACCAGAAGTTCTCCAATTATGGCATATTTAAATCACCCAGCAAGACCAAATGGTTATCAACAAAATCAAATACCCAACCCTACTCAGGTTAGTACATAGATAAGGACTAGTGAGTGGTTAACCAGGGAACTGGAACTCAATGAAAGATTGGTTTCTGTTCATCCACCATCCATCCCTCATGGTGTGCTCTGTTGCGGTTGGCAACTGGTTCATTTTGGCCGTTATGGGTATGGAGTACTTTTTTTTTTTTGCACTCGGTGAAAAACCCACTTTTACATACAAAACTTTTGGGGGGGGGGTTGTCAGTGCTGCTCCCTGGAACGCGAACCAGAGTCCTTAACCAGAACCAGTCCAGGTACTAGGAAGAGGAGGTGAGCACAGCACAGCACAGCACAGCCAGAACCAGTTGGAGATGCCCCAGGATCCTCACAATCCAGCCCACAATCCATACATGCAAACTGGCATGAATGAGTTAGGCCCCCCAGTAGTCCATTACATGCCAAAAAAAGTTGAAAAATTAATTGCAACTAGGTTACATACAATGTACTTTTTTTTTTTTTTACAAAGGAAGGCATTGAGCAAGACAAATGGGATATACATAATAGAGTCTGCTTCTATTGGGAACATGATAGAGTTTTCCTTGAAGTCATACTTAGTCCGGTGTGTTTGTAAT
>Ga0209208_10012817_pt1 | contig 10558 bp, 8 predicted proteins | sample S1TSphfallax_3_FD_187694 | JGI IMG/M metagenome (GOLD analysis project Ga0209208, IMG submission 187694) | Host-associated microbial communities from peat moss isolated from Minnesota, USA - S1T2_Fd - Sphagnum fallax MG (SPAdes) (version 2) | ecosystem: Host-associated > Plants > Peat moss >... | reverse complement strand
GGGGTTTGATTAGCGTTCCTTTAGTGGTTTGACTTGTTGCACTCACCTTCTTGGGATGTTGGCTTTTGATTGCTTTTACATTGTTATTTGTTTCCAATAGGATGATCACCTTATTTTTCTTGATGTTGTGACACATGTCAAGATTTACACTTTTTTATGTTCTTTACCATTGTAAGATATTTGAACTTTATTAACCCAAGTTATCTATTTTCATATCCTTTTGAAAATCTTGTGGTACAATCATATCTTCACTTACATGCTTCTTTGATGGATTGCTTACATGAGCATGAGTTTGCCACACTTCTAATTAATGTTCCTTCAAATACCACACAAACATGTTTTTGATCTTGTGCAAGTCTAGCCATCAATGCTTGGTTATTAGCATGTCCTATCACACTTGCATTTTGTTTGTCCTCCACTCATTTTTTAATAATGTTATGTGCTCAGCTTGGCTTGTCACATCTTATAGTTGCACATTTTTCATAGTATGGACATACCATTGATGATTTGAGTATCCATTTGCTTTGGTGCCCATGCGTTAATGAACACATTATAGTTCGCAATATTTTTCAAGATACCATCACAACTATTTTTTTGAAGAGTGGAGCACATGTACAAAAAGAGGTATTTGACATGTTCAAAGATGATACAATGTGCATCATCCATGGCAATGTATGTAACAACAATTGTTGTTTAGGAAAAACCACAATCATAGACATAACACACATTAGGAGATGATTTCAATCCCCTTGCCATAGAGACTTATGCTTGTGTTCATTTTTGTTTTGACTCCTTTTTGGCTTCTTTTGTTTAGGCCATTATAGTTTGTCATCAGTGGTTCCTATCATGGTTATTTCTTATTATGAGCATTATGTCCATAGTTGTCCAACATGCGCAAGCCATTGCAATTCTCCAATGTGTTGTTATGTTTAGGACTCAATTTTCATCTCTTCCACACATTATAACTAGTGCATCTCCATTGCTATGATCAAAATTATATGATGCCTTTTTAGTTTATGGTCTTCTATTTTATTATTGTATTAGTGGTGTCCTAATTGTTATGTTCTTTCCAGATATGTGTTCTCATGCTTTTATTTGCCTTGTGCTTCTTATGGATGGGTTCTGATCCCCGCCCTTTTTTATATACAAGGTTTTTCTTCCTTGGTCCCTCAACATGAAACTGTAAGTGAAAAAGTGGACAGACAAAATATAAGATCCAATGCTGATAAGGCCCAGGAGCAAAATGGACTTCAAAAATGGACTTCAAATCTTGTTGGGCCTAAGAAAGGCACCCTGTCCTCTCACACAGACCATCCTCATCATCCTCTCCACATCTCAACATGGAACTTTCTGTCCAATGGTTTTAAGATTGAAAAAGAATTATATTCATAGAGATGGGTTATATATCTATCTATGAAGGAAGATAGTTTGTTGGCCTAAGGATATTTGTGTTTGGATTCATTCTAGAGTATAGTAGCTTAAGGAAATTTGGCCCCTAGGTAAAGTAGGTCTATTTTTATATGAGGATTTTTTGAGAGACGATATTTTGGCTTGTGTTGAAACTTGAGATTAGTTATAATAGAGTTATAATATCTTGAAAGATTTTTTGGTTTCTTATAAAGGATTTTTTTTGAAGATTATAATTTTTGCATGGTGAAATATTTGAGTTTTCATAATTCTTCTTATTCCTTAAGATACTTTTTTTTATTGTAAATGGCAAGGCCACAATGTGACACAACCCTTGTTCTCTAAAATCTCAACATGATTACAGGTTCAGGTCAGAGGTGGCAGATTATGTCATTTTCTTGATCACATTATATGACATAATCTTCTGGTGATGATTCAGACACTTGGTAATAGTGACCCAAGTGTGTGTGAAAATGAACTACTTTTGAGATCATCAAATCTGCCACCCCAGACATTAATGTCATGGAATGGTCTCGGCTTTCCCATTATGTTGGTGGGTGCATCGGCTAGCTTGCCATAACAAGCTCACCTAGTGCCCTACCCAACATAAGAAGAGGAAGGAACTTGATCATTCCATAGTACATCTATCTATGAAGGAAGGTAGTTTGTTTTGTAGTTATGAGATCCACTGAACCAGGATGCTTCAGATCATGCTCTAGGTGTCTTTGGAAAGCTCTCAACAAGGAGGAGAGGTGCATGATGAGCTTGGTTCCATGATGTTTGGACTTGTGGTGCAAAAGTTCTTGAATATCGAATGATTTCTTCACTGAAAATTAAATTAAATTAAATTAAAATCGTAGCTGAAAATTTCGGAGGAATTGGAATGTGCATTTGGTGTTGTTGGAAAGATCTTGATGAGCAAGATTTAGTGGAACTTATTTGGTAAGATTTGGATTCAGATTAATGTGGGAGATATTGATTTTAAAGTGATTTCTGCTGCTGAAAATTCAAATAAATTTTACAAAAAACCAGCTTTTGGAAGGAAAAATCAGTTGAGGATGTGGAAACCACTAACTCACTGCAAAGCATGATGTGCATCTTGAACTCGACATTCGTGGACCATGAGGCCCATGATGATAGATGTGTCGATCACAATATATGGCCATGGCCACTCCTTTCGGTGTGAAGGCACTTTATGCCTACTCTTTATGCATTAACCCACCGCAAAGTGTGAGGTGCATGTTGAACTCAACATTCGTGGACCATGAGACCATGATGGATGTGTCGATCATCACAATGTAATGTGACGGCCATCTCACCCCTTTCGGTGTGGAGGCACTTTACGCCTACTCTTTAGGTGCAAAAGAGAGCTATACACCTATGAGTATGCATGCATAAGGTGTCTCCGTACGTAAAGGCGGGATTATTCCGAGATATATAATGTGGCCTACTTTTACCACTGAAAAAAAAAGATTCGAAGAGTGTTTCATGGAAATTTTTGAAAACCTTTGACTCAAACCACTTGAGATGCCCCCACTTGGATGTGATCCTTACGCATATGACGACGAGCCGGCAATTTTGACATTGCCTTCACCAAAGACCCATTAGGACCCTAAACATTGGGCCTAAAGTTTAGGGACGACCCTACTCCGAAGGCCTTACCCTATGGGGGTTTTTAAAAAAAAAGCAAAGGCCAGCATTTTTGACACAACCTTGCACCGAAAAGCCTTAAGGCTGCAAAAGTCGGGCCAGGATTCTTGAATTCCGGAATGTCCCGCTTTGAGGGTCTTTAAGGGCATTATGAATTAACAAGGAGGCTCACATTTCTCCATTGTGCTTTGCACATTAAAGGCAGGGGCGACCTCTTTGGGCTCCCTTAGGGCTGGATTAGGAGGCCACTTCTGCAGCAGGGGCGACCTCTTAGGGCTCCCTTTAGGGCCGTATTAGGAGGCCACTTCTGTAGCAGTGCCGAATGAGTCTCTCATAACTACCTTGCCCTATCAAAGTATTCCTACTATAAGAGGTGTAAATTCTCTTGTCTTCCGCTTGTTAAGTTTGTTACTTCTCTTATAACCTAAACCTAACTTGTTTCTTTTGTTTTTTCTCAGATCTGGCCAAAGTGTGTCCAAAGCCTCATGGCCATTTCCATCTTTCAAGGACATGTTGAAAATACCAACACTATCAAACCAACAAGTGGTGGACCATGGGAGGAGCAATGCCAAACATAATGAAGATGTTAACATGGTAAGATGCCAACAATCTAATGGAGACACCACGGGTGCGGTCATTGTACAATGAGGTAAATTGAGCCCATTTCAAGTAGACCTAGTTGAAATCCTTTTGTAGGACATGCAATACAACAACAAAGAGTTACTCATCTGAAAATGGGGACTAGGCTCTCACAAGAAGCCATCAACCAAGAAGTATTACAAGTTGAAATAGACTTCCACTAAACACACACAATCATTGTTAGCTTCATCAGAAACAAGGTACCAAACCATCACATTGCAAATTAGATACAACTCTTGAATGATTAAATCAAAACTATAAAGACTCATTATAAGATGGAAGCAAGATGGGGTTTCTTTTATTTCACTGCATCCAAGTTAGAAATAGTTAAATAGTTTTGTATGTTCACTCCACATAAGCTCTCTTGGGCCACAACAATTTTATCAAGAACGAATTCCTATGTTCAATCTAGGTTTCCCATTTGGTCTAAAGTTTCAAATATGGGTCATTTTAAGGATGTTATTTTTAAAGTTTAGGCCCATGGAGATAAAAATTGTGTCCTTTTAGTGTTGATGTGACAAATAAAAGGAAGAGATCCTAGATTCTATGTAGCCATGGATTTCAAAAAAGGATCGCTAGCCCAACTTTTCATTCTAGGCCTCCATGATTGGGCAAAAATTTGTGTGGACTATCAAAGATAACTTATAAGGTGTCACTTTTGCACAAGGCTTAATCACCTTATCAAGAATTGCCTTCCCATAACATATAAGAAAGATCGAGTGGCCTCCTTAAATTCAAAGGGCAAGCTATTGGGGGAAACTCTAGCTCCAAGCTTGGAGGTTGATAAAATCAATGAAAATACAATTGAAAAAATGAGATTTTGACTATCACCAAATCCCAAGGTAGACAAGGATGGATCCATTATGGTCTTTAGAAAAAATGGCTTTCAATATGAAAAACACATTTATATTAAATATATATGATCGAAACAACCCAATAGACAAGGCCAAACTTTGGGAATGCATAAAGAATTAGCTACCAAGATATTGCCAATGGATTTTGAGTGGAGACTTGAATATGGTTGAACACAAACATTACAAAATATTAGTGGGCAATTATTATCAAATGTAACAAAGCTAAATTGGGAACTACCTAGGAGGTCTTACTAGCTAGAAGATGAAAATTTGTTATTTTGTAGAAGCGAATTTTCAAATAATTTTTTTTGGGAAAGTCAAAATAATGATGTCCCCTTTTTCACCAAAATGAAGAAAGCCATTAAAATCTTTTAAAAAATTTGTAAGAAAAAATCATGAAGTTTCAAGCTAAAGAAACTAAAGTAAAAAGGGATTTGGTATGTGCTTAGAAGGAATTTAACTCTTTGGTCCATAACATAGTGTTGTGGTAAAAAGTCAATGAACTTTCAAAAAATGTTATTATAGTAGATCCCCGCCTAAGTACACACCCGTTTAAGTACACATCCCGGTAAAGTACGCATCCTTTTCTCGAAAAAATAGGGTTCAAATTTATTTAGTTCAAATGTCATGGATTGTCATTTGGCACAAGTTTTGAAAATTCATGGCCTCTTCTAATGCTTCACTAGTCCATTTGCCTTAGTGATTGCAAGATTCCATCTATTAATTATTCTCTGTGTTTGGCTTTCAAGGTGACAACCTAGACCTTACTTTGAAATGATTCAAACAATTTTCTAAGATCATCGAATGTTTCCTCAGCCTCTTCTCGAACTTCGAAGCAGAACAATTGATCTTCTATATCAACAACTTACTTATAAAGTGACTCGAATCCCTTAAACACAATAATGTTTCCTAAACCTGAATTTGACACTTGAGAAGTAAGAATGTCATCAGCATTGTCATCGTCCAGATTCTCTTCAGCAATCTTCATCGTCTCCAAAAACTTTTTAACGTCTTCCAAAACTGCAACTGCGAATTTTTCACTGTTTTCATCGTTGACATGAACAAATTCTTAAAGTTGCGATAACTTGTGCAACTTCAGTCCTTAAATCCTCGATCTCGTTCACTACTTCCTGATCGACTTCTAATATCATTATTTTTGCTTTGATAAATGCATTTTTGATAGAGCTTGGTGACATGGATTGCCAAGTTTCTTTGACATAACTTGCAGCATCAAGCAAGTGAGCTAGATTTCCATATGCAACTCCAGCAGCACCGCGTCATAATCTCCGCCCTTGCATTTTCTTTCGAAGTTTCGCCTCCTCATCCAATTCATAAAAATCAAGAACATCCTTGAGATAAAAATATTTGAACCTCTTCTTCAGAGCTGCGATTATGCCCATATCGCAAGGCTATTTCCAACTTGTGCAATTTGGGGGAAAGAAGATGATCCTAACATTGTCGCATTCAAAAGCTTCAAAGTGTCCGAAGGCATTGTCCAACAGCAAAAGAACCTGACGTCTGGTTTGTTTTTTCACTTCTGGAAGAAACATTTCGTTGAACCACTTCCAGCACGTTTCCACGTCCATCCAAGCTTTAGCTTGATTGAAATATGGAACAAGCCATTGGCAGTCCTTGATACAGGCAGGTGCTGTCGGTTTGACGATCAATGCGCAAGGAATTTTGTGAGTTCCCATAGCGTTGGCGCACACGATAAGAGAAACCCGATCTTTGGATTTTTTCTTCCCTCTAGTGGTTGATATGTCCTCATCTGGCATTAGAAGGTTGTATCTCGGTAGTAGGTGAAAAAACAAGCCGGTCTTGTCCATATTATAGACGTTTTTAGGATCATATTGGGCAATAATCGCATAGAGGTCGTCTAAAGCTGCCAATAATCTAGGATCAGATTTGTTGACTTCAGCTCCCTCTCTGTGAAGCAGCATCTTTTGCAACCCTTGGCGCACTCTGAATCGACTTAGCCATTGCCAGGATGCTTTGAAGTTCGTTTCTGAAATCGATAAACTCGATGCAATACTTTTCGCTTTGGCAATGACGAAAGATGGCAGAATAGGAAGATTGGCACGATGCATGTTTTCAAGCTCAGTGAAACGACCAACAGAGGATCAAAAAGTCTTATCTTTAGCTTCATAAGACATTAAGGTAAATTGCTCTAGGATTTGCTCTCGCTTGTCCCACACCTTTCTAATAGCTCCTTCACTAACATCGTACTCGCGTGCTATAGCCCTTTTACTGGGAGCATCCGTCTTACTCAACTTTGCTATGATTTCGCATTGTTGGGACTCATTGAGGCGTTTCCCATTCGATTTCTTCGACATTGTAGCTGAATCAAACAATTAGGAAGTGATTCATCTAAAGTGCGCACCTACCGGCTAAGTACGCACAATCTTCCCAGGTTCAAGTTGCGTACTTAGGTGGGAGGCTACTGTATCTTGAATCAATCAAAGTAACAAGGCAAAAATTAGAAGCAGGATATGTTGGAAGAATAAAGGCAATTCATGCACCAAGGAATTTTTCAATGCAATTTAGCCACATCATGATAAAACTATCATCACATGTTTGAAAAATTCAACATGAAAAATGATCATAATCAAACAAGATATGGAAGAAACTTATCATGAGTTCTACAAGGTCGATGCATAGTTGGGTGGACCAATTTTTCACACATAATTACATTTTTAAAAAACTCAAAATTGAATTTTTTTTCCTTGGTTTAAGATTGTAAATAAGCCAAATGTATTTTTTTCCATGTTGTCATTGGCACCCATAAAGTTTCTCTTCCTTTAAACATGTACAGAAAATCACCTAAAACACAGTTTCCTTTAATATGATATGGACTTTTTGGAAAACCTTGTTTTTTAACTTACTTTAAAGTCTATAAATATAACCCTACCATTATTATTATGAAATATTTTCCCCCTTAGCTTCTTGAACATGATATCTAACTAATTCCAAGTCCCTAACACACACAACATCAATCAATGGACCATGTCAAAGTCCATAAGAAAATGAAAACCAAAAGTATAGTCCACAAGTTGCGACTTTAAAAGTCCATGACTTTTACATGTTTTCAAATTTTATAAAACAATTTTGTGCATCACATAGAATATTCAAGTTAAGATTCTCAAACCAAATCCTTTTAAGTAATTTTCAATATCCATATAAAGAAATGGGCATTGTAATGACAACCACCTTGCAAAATTAGCTTACATGACATCCAAATTGGTCCACCCAACCATGCATCAACCCTACATGAACTTATATGGTGCACCACAACATTCTACCAAGGAGATTGAACAACAAGAAGTTTCTTTTCACATTGTCAATCAAATTCGTTAATGATATGAAAAAGATCTTGTCAAACCCAATTACAAAAGAATTCTACAAAATAATATACGTTATGGCCAAGGGAAAATCACATGGGCCAAATGGAGTCATCATTGAGTTCTACATTTTCTTTTAGAACTTAATTAATGATGACTATTTCCACATGATATATGAAACCATTAAAAAAGGCAAACTACCAAAGGGGGTTACAAAAGGTTTAATCATTCTGATTTACAACATTAGGGATAAAGAAAACTTAAGTAATTGGAGACCCATCATTGTACTTAATGTTGCTTACAAGGTGTTTGTTAATGCTTTGTAATTACATTATCAACCTCTACCTCATGAAGGTCATTGACTATAACCATATTGTATTTTTTTGTTTACATCAATCCTAAATAATGTTTTTTTAGTCCATGAGATGATTGATTAAGCAAAGAAGTCAAAATAATTTTTAGTTTTCCTTAAATTCAACTTTTCCAAGGCATATGACAAAAAAATTGAACATTTGTGTTTGAAACTATGATAGAGCTAGGGACGACATTAAGTTTCATTGACATGGTGAGATTATTCTTTGCAAGTGTAAAGACAACAATTTGCTTTAATGGAATCATCACAAAAACCTTCCCAATTTATTAAGGGGTTAAGCAAGGTTGCCCCTTTCCACACATTTGTTTCTCATTGTTGGTGAAGTCTTGTCATATTCAAAGAGGGTAAACACATAGGAGAAGTTAAGGGAATTAGGTTGTTGAAATCTTCAAGGTAACAAATCCTATCATAATATGCAGATGACATTGGTTTATCAATTTTAGAAAGAGAGGTAAAATTTCACCCTTAGACGTGGGCACAATAGAATAAGGATAATTTGTTGGATTACACAACAACAAAAAAGGAAGTTTTTGATTAATAGAAGAGCAATGTTGAAAAAAAATGTACCTACCTAATGGTTGAGGATCCTCCCAAGTTGTTTCAAAATAAATTGGAATGATGTTTGATTCAAGGTTAGAATGAAAAAAGATGGTGGGTTCCTTTGGATAGTTTGGCTCCAAGTTATAACAATGAATTCCTAGAGGACCAAGGCTCACAAAGATAGTGAAACAAATTGTCATGTGTGATCTAAAAATGCCAAAAAATGTATTGCATCAATTTTGGGAGTGCCCAAAAGAAAAAGTTACATGCACATAAATGTTCACTAGCATGCATAAATTGAAATTCCTACCTCATGTTAGCAAGAAATGGAATGCTCCCAAGGTTGACCAAAACCTCTTCAATATTTAGATTACTTATGTACTTGAAGAGATTCAAACTAGTTTAGACTTTGTTTAGAGATTCGAGTAAGTCTAGACTTTATTTAAAGGAGTCACAATTTAATTTATCTAGCTAAAAAGGAATGATTTGATTTTTAATAATAACAATTGTTATGATGTCAAGCTCACTAAAATCATGTGGGAAGGATCAATTGACTACAATAGAATGCAATGCCATAGAGTTGTTGCTAAGATAGGCCTAAGAAAGAGCCATCTTGAGAATTTTGATAAGGTATGGTACCCACACCACTACGTGAGATGACATGAAAGACATGAAATTCAGGTTGTGCTACCAAATACCTCACAACCTTAATTTTATATGGTAGTTCTGGGTCTTGGGATTGAGTTTTCACATGTCTTTTAGAGCCTGATTTTGTCTTTGCAATCAAGTTCTCCATTTGTTTCTATTTTTTTATTTAAAAAAATGCTCCTTGCATGTTCAAAACACATAGCAACTACAATAGTTAATTCATCCCATATCCTTTACCCTAGATTCTAATCTTGTAAGCTATATAACCAGCCCAAAGGAAGAGATTACAACTTATCTAATTTTGAGACTATTCAAAGCATGGGTGTTTTTCTTTTGTGACGTCCCTACAAAAGATGCTTGACACAAAAGAAAAATAAAATTGAACTTTGAGGGTCCCTATAACATGAGTCACAAAATAATACTACATAACATAATTAAGTGCCATGGTGCATGCTTCAGTTTCCTGGGTTGCTATTTGGAGAGACCGGGTTTGGGAATGCAAGTGGGGTCCCCTTCCCTTGTAAGCTACCATCCAAGTAAAGTAAGAAATAAAGGCTAGCTAGCTAGCTTTCTCATTTTTTTCACATGTTGTTCATGACTGGAAATGATGTGAAATTTGCCAAAGTAAAGTAAGAAATGATGGCTATGCTAGGGTTTCATTTTCCCACATGTTAATAATGACTCAAAGATAAGCTGGATGTGAAATTTCCAAGGAAAAAGAAAGACATAGAGAGAGAGATATATAAATACATACATACATACATCATACATACATCATACATTTTCATTCATTCATTTTTTCATTCATTCATTCATTCTAAAGTAAGCATATGAGCAGATAGAAAGGGAAAGGAGAAGAAGAAAACTGGATGATCCAGTAGGTAGCCTAATTTTCCAAAAAAAGGGGGTAACATCATCCAAATTTGGCAGGGGGGATGTTTTGGGTTTCCAACAACATGCCACTTGTCGAGGAATGAGACAAAAGTTGCGCCGGCGGAATTCGGAATCCGGAATATGTTTTCTGTTTGATTCTGGTTCTTCTGTTGCCGAAGAATTTGGCATATCTTGGTCCAGGTTCTGTCGCCATAATCATCATCCCCCCCCCCCCC
>Ga0209208_10012816_pt1 | contig 10558 bp, 7 predicted proteins | sample S1TSphfallax_3_FD_187694 | JGI IMG/M metagenome (GOLD analysis project Ga0209208, IMG submission 187694) | Host-associated microbial communities from peat moss isolated from Minnesota, USA - S1T2_Fd - Sphagnum fallax MG (SPAdes) (version 2) | ecosystem: Host-associated > Plants > Peat moss >... | reverse complement strand
CTTTTTGGGACAAACCCATCAAATTCTAAAGGAGACATAATTTTGGATAGAAAATTATTCTCAGAATCTGAATGTGGCTACCTACCTATTTTTGCAAAAAAAAAAAGCCACAGAATTAAGACAGGGCCAGCCAAGAACCCTAAAATAGAGGAAAAGTATGGAAAAATCCTCACATTACCTCACTAGTTTTAATTAGACCTAATCATTTGTGCATGATGTAACCTCACTCTGCAGCTCTCTAGCTTCTAGAAGAAATGACAAACAACAACAACACATGTCCATTGCCAACAACTAAATAACTAACTCTCTTTCATTTCATTCCATTCCATTCCATTACCATTAACATTTGTGGTGAATAAGCAATTCAATTTTTTGGTTTGTGTTAAAAAGTGTAATAGGCTGGGTAACATTTTGGTGTTCTTTGATCTATGACATTTCATTGGAATGACTAGTCATAATCTTCCAAATAAGAAGATTATGGGACATAATGTTCCAGTTTAGAAGATTATGTCATGTAATCTTCCAAACTAGAAAATTATGCATTATATCAAAGGAAAGTTATCATGAACCGAAATATACATAAATCCAGAGGTGTAGGAGGGGGGGAGGGTTCTTATGAGTGTTGGGTGGTTCTCACTTCGACTCCCCATTCTCAAACTGGTTCTCACAATGAAAACCAATTGGTATCACATTTGGTGATAATCGATATGAAAACCAGATCATAGGTTCTCACCTAGAAATGAGAACTAGGTTATTGAGAAGCAATTACTTTGAAATTACCTTAAACCCTTACAGCTAACACCCCATATCTTCCCCATAAATTTGAAATTCAGATTGTGAAAACCAACTATTATCACATTTGTGAAAATTGTCTTGTTTGAGAACCGACTTGATTTTAAAACTTTTAAATTTGACACCCTGATCCATTTCCAGAAGTCTAAAAATTAAAAATTAAATTAAAGAAGCAAGTCGATTCTCTAAATGTTAGGAAGAACCAAAATTAATAATTCTCATAAAAACAAACTGCCCGACAATGATTCTTATACTTGTGGCTTAAAAATGGGAAGGATCTTATGCTTACAAATCTATAAGATCCATCCCATCCTTAAGTAGTAGGTATGATATCCTTTCTCTTTTCTTAAAAAGATATCCACAAATACAAAGTACATTCCAAATACAATGAGGAAATCTCTTTGAGTGCTTCAGGTGAATTTACAATGTGGGTTCAGATGGTTGAGTAAACTTGAGTATTCATAGGCATCATGTATTAAGGAGACTTATTCATTTGTCACATTTTTTATGGTAGAATTGAAATTGTCAAAAGGACCTAACTAAAGAGATGTTAAATATCACACATTGGTCAAAAAGCCCATATGAGTAATGCTAGCTTCAACTAGTGTGGTTACTTGTTACCTAAAACATCATCATCATAGGGCCCATTTGCATTATATATTCAAAGAAAATATATATTTATGATAATAACATAATAGAAATGTTCTCAAGACATGTTCTTTTCTCATGAATGTCTCTCCATATACATACAGATACTAGATAGTTTTTAATTTTATTGTTAGTTGTAAAAGTTATATGGACAAAAAGTTCGTGAGATTTTTCTCAATATTGAAAATGTGATGGATTGTGACTTAGATTGTTACATGATTGCCCATATGAGAAGAAATGTGCCTATATATATAGGATGGAAATCCATCCACAAAAGGTACAAGGCATGTCTAAACAAATGTAAACACATGAAAGGAAAATCAAAACAATCACACAACATTAATAATGAAGTGGAAAATGTAATGCTAAAAGGCCATCCTCTACCACAAATCAATTAGTGATGGAGGTGCATTAGCTAATATGCGTGGAAAAAATGAAGAACTGTGACTAAGCATGGTAGCATGTTGAAGAATCCCAATGGTATGCGCATGCTAGAAAGCTATCAACACTTGTTGCCTATAATAAGAATAAACATTGAAATTAACAAGGAGTTTTGTTGATGGCAAGTTATATTAGCATTTACACAAAAAATCAAAAGGAATCAAAATGAAGATGAAGACAATTGTAAGTTTCTATGGCAAGGGGAATGAAATCAACTCCTAACGTTTGTTCTATGTAAAGTCGTGTTTTGTTTTGAACATAAATTATTGTTGCATGCGTTATCATTGTCAAAACACATTACACCAAATTTGTACAAATCAGATCAACAATGACAACATTCATCAAAGTTCAAAAAATTGTCTTTGGCGATGACAATATCCATTCATCTCCATGTATGGCAAGGGAAAAGGTGGGAAACCCCAATATGTACATGAGCTCCACTCTCTGACGTAATGGTTACAATGGTATGTTGAATTGTATCATGGGCTGCAATATGTTCACTTTTGCACGAGCAATGTAGCAATTGGATACCCAAATCATCGATAGTATGACCACATTAACATTATGAAAGATGTGGAATTGTAAGATGCGATATACTAAGATGAATATGAAATGTTGTAAAAAATTTGGCGAAAGACAAACAAAATGAAAGGGTGTTATATTGGTTGTTTCTTTTTGTCTCTATTTGTATATAAATCTTTGTGTTGTGACAACAATCCAAACATTAATCCAAACCCTACACCCCAAAAGCTCATTTTACATTGAAACCCAAGCCCAAGAAATATTTGACCCAACTCAACCCACTCATGATGATTTCTTGAAGGTTCAACTTGAATCTAACCTTTACAATATTGTGTTAATGTCCTATAAATAATCTAAGTGAATGATGTCAAGTCTTGGGTTGAAAAATAAAAGAAATTCCTTTTTGCTGACTTTTGTTTTCTTCTCCCTCATTACACAATTTTGAAAAATGGCACTTCCATCCAATGATGAAGAAAAACTATATATATATATAATGCTCTCAGATCAAGCCAAAGAAGTTGGGACTTCATTTGGTGAATGGTTTTTTTCATGAATATTCAAAGTCCCAAAAGATTGGCATCAAAATACTGCCATGAAAAGGTGCCTAGTTAAGTGATATGCTATTGAGCTCGGGCTTTAATGCAACAGCAACATGGGCTGAACTTTGAACTTTCATCCAATATGGATGTTCCATGTCCATTTGAGCTAGTCTTTAGACTTGGTGCAAATTACTAATAAATTGCCTTAAAAATTTATGAATACTAGGTTGGGTTGGCATTAGTATGTGCCATTTTTTGATTTCCAGATAACCATCGATTCTAAATATTTCAAAAAACACAAACTTTTTGCTAGGTTGGTGTTTTTTTTGGGGGGGATGGGAACCATTGGTTATATACCTATATAACCTATCTAATAGCCCACAAAAAACCAATGTTGCCTCAAAGAACTGCCCAACACTCATGGGCATATGTTTAAATGTTTAATTTTTTGGATGATGAATGCTTGTGAAATATTAATTCTAGATGCTACCACCACTTTTGGACCTTTTTAGTTGAAAGCTAACTTTTAGTGACTAAGGATAAATAGGTTGTCAATTTATAGGTGTCTTTAAATTTAAAGGTGCACTAATGGGCCCTTGTGCTATTGGCCCAAGTATATTAAGCTTCATTTAAGGTCACCCATTCCAATATTATTACAATCAAAAAGGGGTTAACTTCAAAATACATGTGAACCCAATTGTAAAAAACATTGTTAATTTTTTTAATGGTGATTTGTAGAGATGAAAATCATTCTAAATTCGATAACTTTTGCTCCATTGCTTATAAAATTGTGAAATGACAAGCGTGCACACCACTTGGTCAAGAGCTATATAAGTTAATAGGATCAAAATATCACAACAACATTTATGCCCTTTAATAACAATTAATGAAATAAAAAAATTATAGATAAAATAAAATTTCATCTTTACCACATGATTCTAATTCCTAATGGGATGAATCAAATTGAGTACCATTTCAAAGCCCACACTAAGCACATTATTCATAATAACAACTAAAAGGTTGCCATTGTTTTGACCTTAACTTTAGATTGTGACCAAGGGTGATGCAAGTTAAAGAATTGGGCCATAGTCAAGTTGAATTTGATGAAGGGTAACATAGTGAAATGTTCACCTATAACATAGGGGCAAAAGGTAAGAGACAAGGGATTTCCAAGATTCCAAAATATAAATTCCAAATTCTGAATCCCAATTCTCATGAAGAAGTTGCAATGTTTGAAACACAATTTGAAAGTTCTGTGTCCAAAATAGTAATCTTTATGTTTTTGAAAATTTTGCAATTAGGGTTATAAGGTATTGATTATGTTGTCCCAACTAAATTTGGCTTTCAAAATGTATGTTTATTCAAAATTTTGGGACATTATTTGTCCCATGTTGTGACTTAAAATGCACAATTGTTTGAGAATCATTATAAGTTTGGCTCCCATGATAAAACATAGGAAAGTTCACTTGTGCATTCCTTTTGTTGGCTCTCAAGAACTCCCTATTATGTAGAACAAAATCAATACCTATAAGTTACATCAAATGTTCAAATTGCATAGTTTTGATCAAGTTACAAAGATTTAAAAAGTTAAGAAAATAATGGCTTTATATATCTTGATAAGTATTTTATTTAAACATTATGAATGTTGAAACTTTAGAACACAAAATGTCCCAATTTGGAGTCACAATCCCAAAGGCAAGGACTTTTGAAATTTTGCCACTAGTATGCAAGTCTAGTGAAAACTTACAAATATAAATGTGCAAAGTAATATTTATATATATAGGTCTTTATAACATGTGATTTATATTTTAATTCAAACAAAATTAAATCCCCATTGGGTTTGTTTAATGTAATGCCTTTCATTGACATATAAAGTTATTACCATGATGCATGACATAATTTGTGTTATTTAAACCTTACTTATAAAAAGCTAGGGAACACATTTAACATTCGTGATTTTTCTATCACCTATTTTTATCAAAGAATTACAATTGTTACTAATTAATGAACCTAAAGGACACATTGCATTAGCTTGGAGTGGATTCCCCAAAGGCTTAGATAGATGTAATTATTTGTCATTGGGATGCAAGGTCCCTATGGAAACTCATATATACATGTAAACATAAAAGTATGTTAATACGTGTTATAAATATAATTCAACTATTGTTCAATCCATCATAAGTGTGGGGATGAGTTTTGATTAAAAATTTGGAAGAAATTGTATTATATCTATTTTCATGTATTAACTTTATGTAAATAAAGGGTTGGGAATATGTCAATAATGCAATGGTATGCCATTGTAATTGTCCAAGAATTCTTGTTATATGTTCATGGGCAACATATTTTGAAAGAATTTGATGAATTTACATTGAAGGATTATCATCAATACCATTTTGTAAATTTACTTGGGTGCAACATTTAGTAACTATTAAAAATATGGGTAAATAATTTAAATTCAGAATGATTTATGTTCAAATATGATGGTTAAGGAATTGAAATGAAAAAGTGTGATCTAAGAAACATTAAATTTGACCCATCATGCAAAATGACCACAAAAATTAATGAAATCCAAGAAATGTTGCTAAGGGGTGAAAAAACAATACGGGTGAACCAATTTTCACCAAAAAAGGTGATGTATAACTAGTATCATAGTACGTGGTAAACTAAAATTTTGATGGCATCATTTGACAATCCTATACATAAGCAAAAAACCCTAAAATGTGCACAACAACATTTTTGGAATTCAAATTTCACTTTAAATCAAGATTAATTTTGATACAATAGTTAGATGAAGAGGATTGAATAAAATCAATGTACATAATATATATAGTGTGTAGTTTTTTGTTGGCCATAGGGCCTCATGTATGTGGTTCATAAGACATTACTAAAAAAAAGAAATTTGAAAAAAATAATGCAATGCCTAACTATAAAATCTTTTTTTCTTTCATTTGGTATTGGTTTTTTCTTTAAATACATAAAATATTTTTCTTTCATTGCTGAAAAAATGAAAAAAACACATATTTTTAATGAGTTTTCAACCAAAAAAATTTAACTTCCATACAGCCCTAGATTCAATTAATGTATATCAATAATAATGACCACAAAAAATTCCACCAAAAAATTCCACCCACAACCCTAATTTTGAAGTATGTATGCAATTTTTCATACTTTGTGATGAGTATCATTTTGTCACGAATATACTTCATATGTTGAAGTTCACCAATGTTTGTTGGAATTTTTTTAAATGATTGTCTTAAGTGTAAATCTAATCCAATATTCTTTAAACAAATAAAAAAATCCAAAATGTGATGTTTTTACTTACATTAAAAAACCAAATGCAAAAATGTAGTATTTGTGACTATGATTGTTGGGGGCTTAGTGTGTTTTTACCCTAAGGCAAGATCTTATCATTCTAAAAGACCAAATAAAATCATCCTCTAAATGTTGCAAAATGAAGATCACAAATGATAATATATATGCACATGCATGATCAAACAAAGGTCATTTTTTATGAAGGTGATATTTTAAAACCTGCTTTTATTGACAATATGGTGACATAATTGTAAGAAAATTGTTTAAGGGATTTGGGAATTCAAATTAAGATATTTTGATGACAATTGCCTATGAAAGATGAAGTGTCATGAACATATTGTGGGTATCTATAGGTTCTATAAATTAGTTGTATGTGTGTGGAGATCATTTTTTTTTTTACAATAAACCTCATTCATCAACCAATCACCCAAAACGAATTTTTTTTTAGAAGTTTAAGACATCCCATATATAAAAGTTTTCAAGTTAGGCTATTCATATTAAAAAATGACTTGAAACCAAATACCTAAATTATTTATTGAATGAAAAGCATATTTTTTTTTAAATAGCAATTATTTGTTTACTTTCACTTGGTACCTTTTAAAAAGAATGTGATTCCACAATTGAAAACACAAAAAACTTTGAGCCTTCATACACTTGTCATTAAGAAAACATAACAAAAGAATTCAAAGACATGCATGCAAATATGGAAGTCATGTATTGTTGTTACCTCATTCCCTATAATGCCCTCCCTTATAATGTCTCCCCCAACCCCCTTTCCAATATTTAGTAACCAAACACAAGTTGATTGGAAAAGAAAAAAAACTTTTGGGCAAATGAAACTAAAGGAACATATTTAAACCTAGAAATATTCGCCCTTTTTCCCCTTATTTGTTGTTGCATGTTGACTCTATCTTGGCATTACAGTTCTATCAAGCTTTATTTCCTCAACAAGGCTAGCAAAAAAAAAGTTATTATTTTTTAAATGGTTAAATATTATTTTTGAACCTACCTAGGTGCATATATTGGACTAGCTATTATGTAGTTTTTTGAACTTTCATGTTCATAGTTAGGATCCATGAAAGCATTTTAATTATTATTGAAACCAACCTTGTATATGAAAATGAAATAAATCCCAATACCTTACCAAATTAAAATGGACAATTTGAAATAATCCTTATACCTATCCTAGAATGATGTGTTGAAATGCACATATTTGTTCAACATTGGTTCAAACATGTTCTAAAGAGTTATGCTTGTACACAGTGGAAGCAAATGTGATAGGAAATAATGGTGGGTATTTGTGGAATAACTTTGAATTGAATATGAATTATTTTCAAGAAACTTTAATCTCTATTTAATAATTTATTGGGGGGAAATTTGTTGTAACTTGGTGGAAAAACAAAGCAAGTTACGAAAGGTATAAAAAGGTTTAGTCTAGAAAAAAAAATGGCCCCAAGTTGTCACAATATGAGGAGAAAAATCCCAAGGTCATTACATTTAGATGTTGAGGGCAAAGAGGTTGTTAATACAAAGTAGGATTTTAAGTCCTATTGGACATCTAGCTAAGTTTGGCTCATTAATGTTATAGATGGTTGCCAATCCACCTCCTTGACAAATTTGAAAAAAACACCATTTCCCCTAAATGTTTATAAGTCAAAAATGGTTTTTATTGGTATTTTAAATTTAGATTGGAGGGGTTTAGATTTATTTTATTTTTTGTTGGAGGCACACATGGAATATTTTTCCAATAATTTGCTACCTGAACACGTCCAACTAGATTTAAGGAGGAATTTGTCAATAAAACACTATGTAGGGGTGTATTCACACTAACAAGAACCACAACAATTGTAGCACTTACTTAGTTTTTCACATTTGGAAATGGCAATTTAATTAATTTGGTGAAAATATAAGATTTTTTTCTATAGTAAGGTCCATAATATATCATTGGAACATGTGAATTAATTTGAAAAATATCCAATGAATAAAAAGTTCTAAAAAACACTCATTAAAACACTATAACCCCTACTTTTTTGCCTAAAAAGATTTATAAATAGACTTCAAAACTTTTGAAAATTACATATATTTTGAAATATTTTACATAAACCTTGATATAATCAAATTAATAAAAATTTGAAGATTTTTTTGAAGATTTAAAAAAAAAAATTTAAATATTCCCCGAAATAATCCCAAAAGCATTTGACTATGACTCATGTTATCTCATTTGCACTTGTAGTTACTTTCATGTGTGTGAATGGGGACTACCCCTTGGACAAAGATCAATTTTAGTTACCATTCCTAGCCTAGTTAAGCTAATTTTGGAAATTTGTAAGAAAGTTGACTTGGGAGTTCTAGTAATGAAATTATTTTGAACTTGTTGCCCATTTTCACAAATCACCACATTCACATTTTCATTCCAAAGACTTGCAAAGACTTGGAAGACTTCATTTTTACTTGAATAATCTCATTTTAACTTGAATTTTCTTTTGTGGATAACCAATTTAGTCATTGTGAGTGCCATATTAAAATGCATGCATTAATACATGTTGATAATTTTTTTGGTTGGTGAGGCTTCAAATCCAACCTTTAGCATTACTTGTTTATCTTGTATGACTTTGGTCTATTGTCTAATTTTGTTATCTCATCATTAGAAAAGGGATATAATTGAGAAAAACCAATTTTTTTCAAAAAATAGGCCATCTACCTTTAATAATTAACATTGAACATTGTAACATGTCTTTGTGTCCTTACACTCAATAGTGGCCTCTTCAAAAGGGAATTTTTTGATTGTGTAAAAGTGTTTTGCATAAAATCAAGTGCACAAATCCAAATGATAAATGAAATGATTCCCCAACTTTGTATTAATGAATGCCACTACTAAAAAACAATGTTCATTTTTCATTCACATGAGGACTTGAACACATGTTATCTTGACTCGAGGTTTATGAATATCCAAAAATGCCAAAATTGCATATGTATTTAAATATATTTTAGATCCCAAAAAAGGCTTAAGTTGTCATTATAAATGTTACTTTAAGGTGCATTAACATGCATCTTTGCAATTAAAATTTGGTATTAGTCCATGATTTGCTTCATGAAAACAACATATGTGTCCATCTCATCTTCACATTATTGAACAAATTGTTTTTTTCTATGAACACATCACATAACTTGAAATTTAAAAAAATTCTTAGGCGAATGAAAGAAAAACCCATATAGAGCATAAAGGAGGGCTTCCAAATGAACCACCAAAGTCAACTTTGATAATAGCAACACCACCAAATTGGTTTGATGGGCAAAATAGTGAACTCCCATAAAAAAATGGAACCACATTCTCCTTTATCTATGCAATTACACCAACTTTTCCATCTTGAAACAAATCGTTGCCATCACAACCCATTGATATGAACATCGTTCCCAGTTGTTTAACATTCAAACCCCCAAATGTGACCGTCGCATTGACTATCAAATGAAAAACATTATTAGCAATCCCTTGCACTCCAAACTTTTCCACACAAATTAGAAGTGGAATTCATTTCCAGCCTTGAACAACATGCAAATGAATGGATATCCAAAAGGTGTTGTCAATTACAATGACCTCATTCACACTACCAAATGAGAAATTTACAAAAACAACATTTTGAATGGAATCCAATAATAATTCATTCATTGATTTTGCCATATCCCAATATGCAAAGTCACTCCAATTTATTTTTAGAGTGTGCTTAACCTTAAGCACACTAAAAAACTCTTTTAAAACCCTCAAAATCAATCATTGTTTGACCATTAAACAACAAATGATAGACAAAAGTAAATTGAACAAAAAAATTATTGTTTTTTCCATAAAACCTCAACAACAAGCAAATCCAAAATCAAGGATGCTTATAAGTTGTGTATATTTGTTTGTTACATGCATGTTGGCATTTAGGGTTGAAGTAAAATAATCTACCTCAAATTTGGCATTAACAACTTAGCTTTGTGCTTACTTGTGTGTTTCAACAAATTATCAAATTTAGGAACCAAAAGCTTTTTTTAGTCTTCTACTTTAAAGCAAATCACACAATGTACCTAGTGCACATCACCTCTAGCATCTACTTCAAATTCAACCCAAGGCAAACATGCGGTCCATTTGTTTTGAAAATGATTTTGGAATACATTCGTTTTGCACATTATCACCTCCTAATTTTGATCTTAAAGTCCCATATCACCAATGACAACCTCTAGCACAAGTTCTTGGAATCAATGTGGCCCCCAAAATTTTGAGTAAATATTAGCCATTTATTCACCATACTAACAACCTCCACCAT
>Ga0209208_10012814_pt1 | contig 10560 bp, 5 predicted proteins | sample S1TSphfallax_3_FD_187694 | JGI IMG/M metagenome (GOLD analysis project Ga0209208, IMG submission 187694) | Host-associated microbial communities from peat moss isolated from Minnesota, USA - S1T2_Fd - Sphagnum fallax MG (SPAdes) (version 2) | ecosystem: Host-associated > Plants > Peat moss >... | reverse complement strand
CGCCCCCCGCCACAACTAATTAATACAACCAACAATTGGTACCTAATTTATCAAAGACTTAACTTAATTTAGACCGAGGCTCGTCCAGTTCTCATGGCGGTTCTTCAATTTCATAACTGCTGTTTTTTCCAGTGTTGGCTGACTCTTTACTATTATGAAGAACCTTCCATTATGGTTCTAAAACAATAGAATTATGATGTTTAAATTTCTGTTCCAATTTGGCACAAAAATGGAACCACAAATTCGATTATATGTCAAGTTCTTCTCTTTTAATTATGATTCTGATTCTGGCCTTGGATTTGAAAATTAGACTCGGTTTTGAGTAACCCAGACTTGAACCAGTGGTTAATTGTGAATCAACCTCTGGTTAGCCCCCAATTCTAGTCTTTCTTCCCCAAAAAAGCTTTTTTTGACAAAATTTCAATTCCAATTTTAGAATTGGTTTTGAAAATTACACCTGGTTCTCATTCAGTTTTTAGTAATTGGAATTGAAATTGATGATTCTAACCCTTAGAATTGAATAATTGTTGAACGATGTTTTCCCATGTGTTAAATGCCTTGCCCCCCACTCCCCACCCCCCTCAAAAATCAAATGTTAGGTGGATACCATAGTACCTTTACCATTTCATCTATTTCCTGTAGGATTTTTTATTTTATTTTAAAATATTGTTGGTTAAAATAGAATTTTAGAAAATTTCAGCTATAATAACTATGAAAAAACTATAAATTTGGCAAATTAAATACATTGGATATGGTTGCAACAATGATAATGTTAGTTATGCCCATAACAACTTAGATGCACATGTCATCAAGTTGTATTCATATTTGATCTCACAATTTAATTCTTGTTCTTGAACTTCAACCTTCATTTGTAATATTCCAATCTTTGGCACATCTTAGCCTCATAGTCTTATGTTACACTTGTTAGTTTTTTCTTTCTTCTTTTAGCTTAGATATTTTTGTTTGAAATTTGTGCTTCAAATCTTTGTGCAAAATGACTAACAATGAAAGACAAAGATTTATTACTATTTCATTTCAAAGAATTTCAAAGGAAAAGAGGATGCAATTTGTGGAAAGAAAGCTTGTAAAAATGAGAGAAAATAGCAACCTTGCAACATAATCCATTGTGTAGAGAGAGAAACGCCCAGTTGGTAGACCTAGAAAACAACAAAATGTGAGACTTTTGAATGAACAAAAGATCAAGAAAAAAGCCATTGAGAGTAAGAGACCATCAAAACATAGCTAAAAAAATAGGAATATCAAAATTGGTTCCAACCACATTTGTGGCCACAATTTTTAGTACCAGTGAAAAGATATGGAAACAACAAATTTGCAAATTGTTTACAGATCATTAGGTATTCCTAGTCCTTATGCAGAATTCATTAAGGGAACAATGTGGGAATGGTTTACAAAGGATGGTGTGTTGAAAGAAATTTACATTTAGGTTGTAGAACATGGGATAGTAGTGAAAAATCCCAAACAAAACATGCATAAACTTGAAAAACATCCCTAGCCAAGAAATGAGATGGTGCACATCTTGCAAAAAATGAAACAAGCATGTCAACCACTATCAACATGTATTATGCAACCCATCTTCAAAGGTATAATACAATCCACTACTCTTAAAGTCATAAAACCTGAATGTGGAGGGTTTACTATCACAAAATAATGGTCTAAACAATTCATGAAACAATACATTTATTGCATTTACCATGTGGCAACCATTACTATAAGTAAACTTCCACCAAATTTGCTTACTCAAGGCTACACCATGGCTTACAAGGTTGTTGATTTAGTGAAAGCATATTCCATTCCACCAACATTTGTTGTGAACAATGGTCAAAATGGAATCCATGTTGTCCCTAATGGTGCGGAGAGAACTTGGGAACCAAAGGGTACCAAAGATATGCAAGTGTTAGGTCTAGAGGATAAGAGGCAAATCACAACGATGGTATCATCTAGCGCTACAAGGGATTTACTTCCACCACAAATTGTGTTTACTAATAGAACCACATTTAAATCACTTCCACCAAACAACCAAGGAAAGACAAATTACATCAAAGATGATTGGGACCTAACCTTTAGTGAAAGTCATTGGTCATCTTTGGAAACAACCAAAAAGTTTTTCACCAACATTCTCCTTCCGTACTTGCAATCATAGATTCAAATTTTAGGGTTAGATAAGGAGCAAAAGATGGTGTGGATAATAGATTGATGGAATGTTTGCGTTAGTAAAGAATTTTAAGATTGGATCAAGAAAAACATGCAAACATATTGCTGATTTTTATTCATGTTAATTACACAATTGAACTACAACCCATAAATGTCATTTTGCAAAAGCCACTTAAACAAGCATTCAAAGTTCATTTCAACTCGTGGAATTTTCAAACAATTAAAGATCGGATTGATGATGGTCATGAGCCAATGGTATATTTCAAAATGGGCAATATGAAATCTAAAATTTTCTCAATAGAAATGAAAGCCATGAAATCAATAATCATCGAGGAATGCGACAAAATAAGCATTAGTAGATCTTTCTTACCTACATTTCAACCAATAACTATGGAAGCCAACACCCCAATGCCACTTTTCAAATAAACAATAGTTGCAAAAGAAATAATAAAGGTAGATGTTGATGTTGATCCAACCCTTTTAATGTCAGAATTTGTTGAAAACTGCCTTCAATCTACACCACCATCCACAAGTGTAAGGCCATTAAGAAAAATACATAAATTCATGTACAAGCTAGGAAGAAAATGTATTTAAGCTAGGTATAGAAAATCCTTAATCTTTGAGGATTAAACTTGGCCTTGGAATTAAAAATATTCATCATGCCATTGACATTGGGTCCTTACATAAATTTACAATGATATTCATCATGGCTAGATTGGAATAATTGCTTCTTGGTCCAATAACTTGTTTCATGTTCAAGAAACTACTAGTGGATCATAGAAGAACTAGTTGTGAATTGTTGTTGTTGACTTTTGTTGCTACATAAGAGTGTTATTGCCCTTTGTTGATGTAAAAGAGAGATGTTGTTGCCCTTTGTTGGTGTGGAAATGAATTGTTGCTACCTTTTGTTGTTGTAGAAAAAAATTGTTGCAAAAAAAAAAAAAAAAAAAAAAAGAACTATAGAAATAAGTTGTTTATGTGGTTTACTACAATGTGGTTTTAAACCCATAACATATTGTAATTGTCAATGATTGCAGCCCATAATATTGTAATTCAAAATTTCTATTTTAACACATTACTTAGAAAGTTAATCTCTCCATACTTATTATAAAATAGTATGAATAACATAAATACCTCCTTGTCACCATGGGACAAACTATTTTCAAAGTGATTCATGCATTAACATGTCATCTTGGCAAACTAACCATTATTGTTCCACACCAGTTGCAAAGGTCACAATATAAATTTTTCTTTTTTTTATTGATTAAGATGTTAATGTGGAATTATACAACTAATGTTAAAGGCAAATACTATAAGAACCCAAAATGCATGAACCCATGTAATGGGCAAAATCACTGACCACTTATAATTTGTACCCCATTCGCATCATCAAGTATAATAATTGCATGTATGTTGCCCCCAAGTTCTAGGCTATTTCATTTTACACATAAGTTGGTTCCACTTCATCAATAACCTCAATAACCTTAACATGTTATTAAAGCCATTGATTTTTAAAATATATATTCACACCCACAAGCAAACAACATTTTATGTTCATGTTCCAAAAGTAGAATTTGACATTTTAGATTTTCATGCATGAAGCCCTCCACCCATGATGGACCATCACTTAGAGTTTCACCAAAGGACATATTCACAATCAAGGTACCCCTTTTTGGACACAAGACATTTTTTTGTTATCTTCCAAATATAAAATATAAATGGAATAAATTTAAGTGAAAAATATTGGATAATTCAAATTATGACCATTTTGCATGGTGGTGGTGATTTTCACATGCACATGTAATTATGCATAAATATTTTGGTAAAAAAACCATAAATGCAAAAAATGAGTACATAAGCTTTTATATACAACTTAACATGTTTTCTTGCATGAAAATTTCATGCACATTTTGTTGACACTTAGGCCCACAAATTCTAAACCTAATGAATACAAAAATAAAACCAAATGGCAAAAAAAAAATCTTTGTTGCCTTTTCATAATGGATTCTATAGTCTTCAAAAAAAAAATGTTGTATATTGTTTAGTTAAATGCATTATATGAACATTACCAAACATAAATGTATGTATTACTTATCCATAAAAAAGATTGAAATCAATTACATTGTTTAATACATTCCTTTTGATTCCTTTAAAATGAAAATTACACATAAGACAAGGATTCAAATTATTTAAAAGGACTTTAAAATGACATCTATTTTATATCCAATATGTTATTGGAATTTTTATTAGATTAAATGACATCACTCTAAATATAGTCATATAAAAATCCACCATAATCATGAAATAATAAATGTAATAAAAATCCAAAATAGTCTTCTGTAGTTTTTTTTTTGTTAAACCATCCTTTTGGATACCTTGATTGTGAATATGCCCTAAATTGAAAGTAAGCCATACTTTCTTTGTGACACCTAGTGCTCGTATCCTTCTCACTTATAGGAAAATCAATTATAAAATTCCCTTGATGTTAGATCAATGGGCCACCAATTTAGGATTATTTGTTAGGTGCCCCTAAAACCAACTTGGGATACGTTCACAATTCTATTCCTACAAACCAACCAACTTTTGTTTAGAATACTTGATAGAACATGCCATACACTTTTCATCTAGATTTTGTACACTCCAAAGGTAGAAAATAAGATCATGCATCAATGGTATAGGCAAAGATTGGATAACTTAATCACTCACTTCATTACACCCATGTTTTTGTTTTATTTAATTAGTTAGGTGCTATGTTTTTGGATTCTACTTTCCCAATACCCATTTTTTCTAAAGATGGGTCAATGTTTTGGTCAGAACCCAAACGAGGCAAAGCTTCAAACTTTGCATGGTTGTGTGGAGGAACCCCAGGGTCTTGGAACTTCCACGCCTAGCACCCCTGCACTTGGTAGCTGGGCAACATCAACCATCAACTTTGTGTGAAGCCCAAAAGAAGATGATGAACTCGAGGTATTAATAACACATGTGTCTTCAACATAATTTTCTTGTGTTGCAAGGTCATTATATTTACCATGAAAATGAAGCATTTTTTCAACATTTCATCAATTAAAATGTTGAACACACATTTTGAAAAGGTCGCCTAAAGGCACATACCTGGACATAGGGTGCAACACCCTTTTTCAATACAACTAAAGCACCACAACCTAACATATCTAAACACCTAAACACTCCTTTCCTTGACTTACACTTCAACACCATGTTTGCAATGTGAGCCTACATCAACAACATGCCTTTAGGTACATTGAACACATGTGAGCAATCAATGTTTAACAAAACCACGAAACATGACTAAACCATTAAGCATCATAAACCAAGTTGAACCACATGTTTCACTTGTCTTTCACAAGCAGTTTGTAAACACATTAACACTTCATAAAATGTAACAAGATGCACCCAAACCCATACTTTGCACTAACCTACTGTACTTGAGCATGCGGGTTGTTCTATTTGTAGTTCCTTTGGGACTAGACACCACATAAAAATGAAAAGTGCAATGGTAGCATAAGGGGATCTATCCACGTGATGCAATTGCAAAATAAACAAAAAAATTGACGTTCTTGACAATTATGCATGTGTAATACTAAAAGTTGACCAATTGTTAAATGCACCTCAATTTGCATCAACATGGAGAAGATAATACTAAGTCATTCGACAATTTCATTCACCATGAACTTGCCATATTTCAAACCCTCATACTTTACATTTGTAGTGTTAGACATTACACTCATAATAGGTGGAGGTGATTCAAACACCAATTGTAAAACATCTATAAATGTTTTCCGAAACAACATAAAATCCACACCATATTTCACATTCAGAAATTTCCAACTAAGTTCAACGCCTTGGTAACTTTCTGCATCAACATTTTAAAAAAACAAATTGAGCCCACATATATAGAAAAAATTCCTATTACAAACACATAGAAAGGCTTGAAAGTTCAATGAGAGAGTAGAAACTCACATCTTGCAATAAGGTGACATCTCTACCCTAGTGCATTACCATTCGAGATACTCGACCTTTGGTCTTGTAGACCTAGAACATTTCCCTTCTATCAATGAATAATAAGCTACAAAAGTCACCATCCACCACAAGGGTTGGATTGTCTAGGGCTACTCAAATTGTTTCACCACACACCCATACATCATTGCTCAAACCTTTTCACCGCACATTCATAGTAGTGGTTATTGCTCAACCCATCCCTTTCTCTATGATCCATGTTTCTTTCTATGATTTTTAAGGGACATAATGGCCACACACACATAGTAGCTCTAATTAAGCAACTTGAAATTTCATTCACACAAAGTAATTTCAATCCACACATTCACAATTGTCATGTGATGGGGAAAAAAAAACACTTTACTAATGGCATAACATAACTAAATTGACCATTTCCTACGTTAAGGTTGGACCCAAACTTCAAATTTCATAAATTTTGGCATTTGAAAATTCAAATTTTCTAAACCTTTGATTCAACAATCATTTCATTTTGAGAAAATTCGACTTTTATTGAAAGAAAATTAATTATGGCCAAAATGGTAAAGGTACTATGGTAACAATTAAGAATGTATGGATGTATGGATGTAGGGTTTAGGGTTTACAAATTGAAAAGATATGAAAACTCTTGAGATCACTATTTGCTCCATCCTTTTGCACATAACTACACATGGTTGTATTTGGAAGGACTATATTTGCATAAAGGTTGAAAGTGAGTTCTACCCATGAGAATGAATGAACATTTTGGACATGTTTAAAGTGGTGCAAAATGGTAGAATAGTCAAATTTGATTTGGCACCAATGTCAAGACATTAACAAAAATACAATGGTAGTAGGGCATGTTTGTGTACATTGAACACATTGAACACATTGACACATGCAAACAACATCAATCATTGTACTCTTCTCAAATGTTTCTTATAATAAAAGTTGAATACACAACTAGTTTTTCAAAACAAGATGACAATATCCTTGTTGTTAATGGAACCTAAATATTGTCTAGGTGAATAACTTGGAATTAAATAAATATTTGATTGGGTTTCATGTGAAATTATGATAGTAGTTGTTGCCTTATTTATTGGCATGGAAAAGGTGTCATGGTAGTATCCATTGGTAAAATGTTGTATGTTTTGATGTTAGGATTATAATTTCAACTTGTGTAGATTAAAAGAATAATTCAGATTCCTTTTTTTAAGCTTTCGTAGTTGCATAAATTAAACCCTTGAATTAGGATTTCATTTAAGGCTAATTTTTTTCCTCTCGTATCACAAATGACATCTTGTAACTAATTTGAAACACTAAACATATATTAGTATTCATTTGATTATTGAGTTAAATAAGATATTACATGTAATTTACTGTGTCATTCATGGATGAAATGCATCCATGAACATCCATTTTGAATCCATAATGGAAAATATTCATCCATCAATGTTCACATTTTATCCATAATAATATTTACAAAGGTTTTCAATAAGATTGTTTGGAAAAAATGGTCATAAAGGAAAAAAAACTAATTCTCCAAATAAATATGATAAAATGATACGTCTCGTCACCTTTAATTTGTTCAATAGTTTAATCAAAATTATGACCTTGCATTATAACCTTATAGATAAGTTCATATTTGAAATTTCTCTTGCAAATTTTGTGGCTTTATTTTAAATCATTTTTGTGTGTGGTTGGATTTAAATTTAGGCATGTTTTCTTATAGTCTATCTTAGAATGTGTGACATATTTTTATTGGTGAAATTTTATATTATGTTGAAGCCTTCAAAAACTTGAAAGAAACAAAAATTCAAACTTTTTACAAAGGGAAAAATATTGAATTTGATAAAATAGCCAAACTATATTGGTGAATTTTCAAGTATTAGAAATAAAATGATGGATATTGATGATCAACATCATTTCAAGGTATCTTCCTATTATTAAAATCAAAATTCCATTCATCAAGAAAAGTGTAACTAGTCACATGATGAAACAATTATTTTAAAAAGGAGAGTCTTTCAAAAAAATTATAATTTGATCATGTTTAAATATATCAACACTTGTTGATTTCTTAAGTGGTTTATTTTGTTCAAATTTTCCACACTCAACGCATTTTTAAATATGTTGTTATTATATGACTACATATTTAATCAAGTTTTTACTTGTGTTCTTTTATTAATTAACTTGATATATTCCACTTGAAAAATCTACAATTAAACAATTTTTTTTTTTCCAATGTATTATTTTGGAAGGTTCCAACTAATGAATTTTATGTTATTTCGTGAAAAACAAAATTGGAATGACTTTGAAAACATGTTTTTTTTCCCATAAAATTCGTTTTTCATAAATTTACCGATAAGGCCATTATTTCCTAATTTTTTGTTCTAGGATATTTCTTTTATACAAATGTTCCTCTAAGGTATGGTTCAAGGTTTCAAACCTTTGTCATTTGTCCTTGAAAAGGCCTTCTAATGTGGTATTTGATACGAATGGGATAATCATTTTGCTTGTTAATGTTTCTTGGCAACAATTGCCTTCTCCTCTTCAAATTCTTTAACTAGTTGCCTTATTACCATACCTAAAATTATTACCTTATTCTCATTAGGCATTGAAGCAATCACAATTTAAATAGTCCTAACTTATTTCATTGTATTGTTCAAAAACTGAAAATGTTGGAAGTATATTCAAATTTTTCTTTAAATTCACAAAAGCGGTAATTATTGAATAGTTGTCATAAAAATAATAATAGATAGGTTCCATGTGAATATGGGTGGTGTGTGTCAAGGATAAAACAATGATAAGATTTGAAGAAGATTAAATGGCTCAACAAATAATGAACTCAACAATGAACAATAATTAAATGATTTTATTGTTTAAATAAAGCATGATGCAAGTTAGGCATGAAATGAACTATGCATACAAAGGACACAACTCGTGTTAACAAAATTGAAGGGTAGTGCCTTTTGAGCCTTTTATTATATTATTCAATAAAAACATTTACAAGATCATTATCTTTCTAGGAGGTTTTGCCAATTAAAATTTCTATAATTTTTTATTAAATAACCTTTTTGAAACTTATGTCAAACATATCTTTTATAATATTTCACCAACTATGTTTTTACAAAAAATTTCATTTTTTATAAACTTATTTCATAAGCTAATGTTAGTTACACATTTTTCATGGATCTTTTTGAAAACTTTTAGAAATTTCCAAACAAAATTTTCATGAATATTTATGAAACTTTAAAAAACCTTCCAAAATGTTATTTGAAAAAAATTGAATAAAAGAAACCTTTTTTATAGTTTAATGTCCATGACATTACCTTTTCTTATAACAAAGCATTCCACAAGGAGCATGTAAATGAGTCATAATTGATAAAAATGTGTCACATAGTTTCTATGACGTAAAATAATTGTTGTATTTGAAATAAAACTTTCAACAATGCTCATAACCAACAATAATAACCAACATCTTTTATTGAAAACCATACTAAAATGTTTGCATGTATTCATTCGTAAAACAACCTTCAAATATGACTTTTGAATGGCCTTCATAGGCAAATTCAAGTTTGGGGACAATTACTAAACAATTGCAATGGATTCTTTGGCACCCTCGTGGTCCAAATGATTCATTTTGATGTCATTGATGTGATTTCCATGGTTGAGGTAACCAAAATGTTTCATTTGGGATATTTGTAATTGAAAGTTTTTATTTTTTAGATGATGTGACTTCAACCTATTGGTTGTTCATGACTTCACATGAATGATTAGAAGATGGACAAAATGGGTTTTCCTTATCATTTATATAGTATTTCAGAATTCTCAAAAAAAAGAAAAAGTTTCCTTTGGTTCTATGGGGGCTGGAATATTTTAGAAATTTCTTGGACATGATTTTCAAAATTCTATAACTTTCAAAAAGGTGATGATTAGATTATTAAAATAACATTTCGATTTATCATTAGTTTAAATTTAGATGGATATTGTTTATGAAATTATTAAACCTTCTACAATGCATTAATCGAGCTAAAAGCAAGTTCCACGTACGTTTATTAGCAATGTATCCATGTTAGTGGACTAGGTATTTTAAACATCCATGAAAATTTCATGAATCCAAAAAATTGACTTCAAATTTTTGTTTGCCATCCATTTAAAATAATGGAGGTCGTTGAATATGTTTCCCAACAACGGTAGATTCATGAAAAGGTTCAAAAATTGGATGTATTTTCATTAATGTTAAAAGGTGTAATTGAAATGCAACTAGGTTCATTTAGCTAATAATAAGAAATGATCCAAGTTGTTAGTAATCCAATTTCTTTGAAAACCTTGTAGATTGTAAATCTTGATGAAATACTCAAACTTGATATCCAACTTTATAGTTTGGATGTTAGTTCT
>Ga0209208_10012813_pt1 | contig 10561 bp, 11 predicted proteins | sample S1TSphfallax_3_FD_187694 | JGI IMG/M metagenome (GOLD analysis project Ga0209208, IMG submission 187694) | Host-associated microbial communities from peat moss isolated from Minnesota, USA - S1T2_Fd - Sphagnum fallax MG (SPAdes) (version 2) | ecosystem: Host-associated > Plants > Peat moss >... | reverse complement strand
ACACCTGTTGGCCTCAGACCCTTGCATGTTTATTAGTTGCAGAAAGGCGTACTGCAGTTTTCTGAGTGTCAAAGACAGGGCCTATATTAGTTTTGTGATTTCTTCCTGGTCTTCTCTTCAGTGCTCAATAAACAGGATTTACTGGTCAGTGGATATTGTTTATTTATGGAAATGATCTTCCCATGCATAGTGTATGTTGGATGATTAAGTCATTTCTAGTGACTGTATCTGCAGGCCAGAGGATTTGCGCATCCCATTTGAGCGCTATGGAGTCATAAAGGATGTGTATTTGCCAAAAGACTACTACACTGGGTAAGAGGTCTATCATCTGAATTGTGGCAGGATCAGTGATAATCAACTCATAGGGAGAGGGCCAGTTCAGATACTTGCCAGACTATCAGAACCACACTTCTTGTCCTCTATTATCTTTCTTTCTCTGCTGTGCAAAACTTCCCATGTCTCCATTGGACACTTGCACTTTCCCATCTTTTCTGTGTCAATCACAGATAGAGGGTTAAGGAGCACTAACATTACTTCTGGATTCAGGCCAAACATACATTCTAAGCTCGTATTTGAGGATGTCAGGGGTCTAATGTAGGCACTTGATGTCAGAACTCTGCTTACAGTGTTGAAGGCTCACTACAGTTGTAAGAGAGAGGTTGAAGTTACTATGCACTGTATGGTGGAAAAGCAGTAGTCTGTTAAATTTCTGGTGCTATTTGCATTCAAGGATATATGGGAAGCCTGCCCTTTGGACTAGGCTAGGAAGACATGTCCTCTATAGTGCTTTGCAGCTCTGCTCCCATGTGATATGCTAATTCAGCTTCTCATTAGCCTTGATTTCTTACAGTGCAGAGTTGAAGTGTGTTCTGTTGTCAGCAAGCAAGATAGAAGACTCATTGTGGGGCCTGATGGCATATGCTCATTCTTAGACTTAAATGTGGGTTTGGGTATGGTTGTGAGGATCAAAGATACCCCATAAACTTGTGGGGAGCAATTGGTCACCCTGTCTTTTTTTAAAGCTTATCACTCAAATAGCTTGTTTGTAAGAGATGGCTGGCCTAACACTTTGGCTTCGGAAAGGCTGTAGAGGTGATGATCACATCAGGCCAGTCTGCAAACAGAAAGTTCCAGAAGTTTCCAGAAGACCCTGAAGTAGTGAAGGATGGGTTCCCAAGAGAAGATAGAGTTCTACCGAGGCCCAAGAAAAGAGAAGAGAAGAGAAGAGGAGAAGAGGTGGAAGGTGTGAAGAGGGTTTATGAGGTCTGGGCAGCTCATTCAAAGTTGGAAGAATGGGCCACATAATCCTCGAGAATTGTTTGAAGAAAATGGGGAAGGGAAACTGAAGAAGAAAGATGTTTCTCCTTTACCAATTAAATCCGGTCAGTAGTGGGCTATTGTTGCCACAAGGTCAGCGACCAAATGCATCAGTGGTTCTGTATCTGAATGTCTTTCATTATGAGTGCCTTTTAGAGAAGACATGTTTTGTCCAATCATCTCTCACAGTGCACTTTACAGCATACCGGCATTTAATGCCAGACATTTTCCATAGTTTTGATTGCAAGTTTACAACAGGGGTCCTTAGTGTTTGATGTGCATCTTTTGATGGGCACACTGCCATGTATTGGTGCATGAGTTGGAGTTGCATACAAATCTGTCATTTACAAAGAGCTTGACCTTACTAGTTTAAGTATGTTTTTTTATTTTAGTATTGTGCCTGAAAACAGAAGGTAATGGTCAAGAATGCAGCCTTTCACTGGGTCACAATTGAGCAGTCTGGGGAGAAATATAGTGTAGATGTTTACCTCAGCATGTTCATGATGTTTGTACTGGCGTTGAATCAGAAAGAGAATGACAAGGTCTGGATTTCAAACTCTGGTCAGCATCTGGTATCAGCAAGGTCTCAAAAGCTGCAAGCATTTCTTGTTAGTCTGAACAGAAAAGAAATGCTCAGGCAGCATGCAAAATACAAATGAACTAAATTACAAATAAGGCCCCTGTACTCGTGGTGGCAGAGGAGCCTTGCCTACTTAATAATTGAAATTGATGGTAGATTTGTTAGTGTATGTCACCACCTGTGTTTCTGTTTTATTATCTGTGTCCATTACTAATGCAAATCCTTCTGGTTTTACACCAGGGAACTTCGAGGGTTTGGATTTGTGCAGTTTCTAGAGGCAGGTGATGCAGCTGAGGCACAGTACAACCTGGACCATCAGGTTATTGGTGGTCGTGAGGTTACTGTTGTGTTTGCAGAGGAAAATCGAAAGAAGCCCCAGGAAATGCGTTCTAAGGAGCGCATAAGGTACCCATTTTCTTTTGTTACAAAAATGCTTTTGCATAATTTTACAGTGTCCGTTTCATTCTGTAGAATGAACATTTTGCCAAATTTGGATAATGCTGTTAAAAAATCCCCTACTTGATGCAGAGGCCGACCAGGTTATCATGGACGTCGTCGCTCTCCATACGGTGGTAAGACAAGCTCTTCTGTACAAATGAGTTTGGAAGTCAGCTTGGTTTGTCCTGTGGGTATCAGTATTGGAGAACATCTTAGTTCAAACCTGTGATTATACATTCTTTTGGTTGGACTATAGATAGTTTTTAGCAGATCATTATGCACCTATCAATACCCAAGTTGATTGCTGATGAAGTCAGTGAGGTGTAATTGGAGCTAGTCACAGCTATTCATGATGAAGGTGATGGTCTGATGCTTTGTGAGTGACACTCGACAGGTTATGATGGCACACATTCTTGTCATGTTTGTTGTTGATTGGATGGAACTGAGACAATAAGCAGTTTCAAAGTGTTATGTGGAGTTCTTTCTGTGGTCTCAGTTATGCTTCTGGTTGGATTAAATAGTTTTGTTTGTGCAGCCCCACATTCGCGCTCTCCTAGGTATCGCTCCCCTTCACCAAGAGTTGCTCACCACTCTAGGTAAGGTTTAAAAGCCTTGTCTGTCTAACTTTGGGTTTTTATATTACAAAAGTGGTTTTGCAATTGAGAAAATCTCAGAGCTTCCAGTGGCTTGCATCACAATGTCTACCTTTTCAGGAGATTGTCTATTGTGTGTAATGCTTGCCAATTTTACCCACTGTGAACTGTAGGTCCTAAATCATACAGGCATTTGGGTTGGATTTCTTTGTATAAAAATCAGTTCAATGTGTAATTGATGTGGGAGATCTTCTCTGTTTTCCATAGTCAGAAACATCATTGCTGATGAATGTCACAATGGATTGCTGATGAATTTTGTGAACCTGGATCATGGTCCAAGTTGTGATCGGTACACTGGTCCAGTAAGTGATGTAAGATCCACATGATGAATTTCCCTGCCCTCATCTCTCCTGAAGCACATAATCCTTATGATACACTTCTACATGTGATTTTATGTTCAAATGCTGTTCAGGTCATACACTCCAGACCGAGCATATCGTCACTCATACAGTCCATCCCCAGCGCCCTATCAGGATGTGTACTCTTCTCCTGTAAGGTCTAATAGCAGAAGGAGGCGTGACCGGTCACCTCCACCTACAAGAAGGTCCCCAAGCCCACCTCATGCATCACGAGATTATCAGCTGCGTTCAAATGACAAAGATCATTACCCTGACCAGTATAGGTATCTTTTCTTTTGATGAAATGATCTTAAGTCTGGTGTTTCCTTTTCTGAGCTCACTGGAAGTTGATGAGTTTATTTGATGGATCACTTTTGTCTAATGCTCATCGCTCTTTTCCATATCTGTGGACTTTTGGATTGTGATTTCTGCTTCTGTAGAGCACACTGGTAGTCTCACACACTCTCCCTGACTTATTCCCAGGAGACAGCAGTCCTCATCACACTCTCCGCCATCATCTCGCAGACAGGGCAGGGAGGCAAATTATGAGGGCTCTCCTGTTTCAGAACACAGGTACCAGGCTTTTTTTTGTTATCTTCTAGCTGCAATTATCTGCTACTTCCCTGCTTACTTTTGATTTTTGTTCTGAGAGAACAAGACTGTATGTGGTGTGGCATAACTTACAGGGCACAAACATTGAACTTGATGCATACCTTTTTGTTTCTGCAGGCGGTTGCGGCATTCTTGAGGCCTTTGATGATGTGGGTTAATCTCAGATAAACCCCTGGGGGCTTTGGATAACAGAATTGGCTACTCGACTGGTTGAAGGCATCACACTGCAGGTTCTGATCCTAGACAAGTATCTCTTTCCCATGATGAGGTGAAGGCTGATGGGAAACAGGAAGAACACACGATTGTTGAGCATCGGAGGTTTTTGCCAAACTATGAGTGAGTTAGATACACATTTTCAGGAAGTGTTTTTGTGGAGTTACTGTGGACCTAGAACTAGAAACATCCATCCACTACTGGGAGCTATTAAGTTGGTGCGGATGTTTATGGTAGCTTGTTTCAACCTCACTTCACTGGTTGTGACTGTCACTGGTCTCCTCCTTAGTTTGTTTTCACTTTTTTGAGGGTCAAGTCTTTCTTTTCAAACTGCTGATGTGTTGCAGGATGCGAGACTTTTGTGACCTTATCATTACAACATTTCTCAATTCCATTCTGTTAAATTGTAAGTATGGAGGAGTTCTCAATACTTATGATGGTTTTAGGGTTTGTGAGATGTGGTATTGCAACACCTGCTTGTGAAACCTTTTGCTGCACATCAATGCCAATTTTCTTAAAAAGCCTCATTTTCAGTTGTCATGTGGATTGTGGAGGAGATGCTTGGGGTATTATAAACCGAGCAAAGAAGATTTCTTAAAAGGGAGCTATTTAAAACTCTAGCTAGTGCATTGGGTAGCCAATTAGATCGGGGTGGCTTTCAACAAAGATATAGTGGACCTGCACTACAAAGTATATGTGGGCCATATGTACTTGGTACATGTAGGTTTTGGTTGAATATGTCAAACCAAGGACTTAGTCTCAAGGGAACAAGCAGCTCATAGTGCAGCAATGGCTCTGCCCCTGATGGCAAGTTCAAACCTGCAAGAATTAAAATAGGAATTGTTGCATGAGCCAGAGTTGCCAAATTCAAACAACAGATTCTAGTCGGTGTGTGTGTGTGTGTTTTTTTTGGGCGAATTTTCTTAGCTTGGCAATGGTTTTTCATAAAAGTGAAAAAAGCATGATTTAGCCAATCTAAGAAATTGTGCTATGAAAAAAGCATGAGAAAATTGTGAAATTTTTGGCATTTTCGCCATTTTTCGAGATTTAAATAATTAAATTAGCCACATCTTGACGGAGGCACTTCCTAGGTCAGCACTTGTAGCAGCAGGTTTGTAAGAATGTTGTCACAGCTCACTTAAGACAGTCGCCATTAATGCTGGTAATTAATGCCTGGGGATCCTTGCCAGTGGACGCACTTGAGGAATTTGAAAAAAATAAAAATCCACTCTGGTTCTACCAAGTCGCAAATATAAAGCAGGATTCTTAATTTTTAAAAAATTTCCTCTCTGAAATGTAACAAAATTTGGCTAGTTCCTCTTCTGGATGATCGCCAATGTGGCTACATCACAAAATAGGAAAAAAAAAGGGAAAAAAGGGAAAAAATATATATATAAATAAATAAAACCAATAACCGAACCTCCATTGCCAAATCTACTCAAATTGTAAATTATGCTTTCCGAACCTGACAACCCCAATCTATTGTTGTTGTAGATTTAGATTTCCGAAAAAAAACCTCAGTATCAAACATATTATTGATGTAGATTAAGATTTCCGAACCTCGCTACTAAATCTACTCCAGGTGTAGATTTTGTTACAGGAAATCTGCTCTGGAGCTGGCGCTCATTTCTGCCTTCGTTTTCACTGCCCCTCTTGTGTTGCATCTCTTGCTCTCTCTGTGTCTCTCTGTGCCTCTCTTCTGTCTCTTCCCTTTGTTTGTCGTTGCTTCTTGGCTCTTCTCTGTGCACCTGTCTCGTTCGTGTTTGCGTTTTTCTTCGACTCTTCGTGTGTCATCTGCGGCTGCCAAGATGCGAGAGATTCTGCACATCCAAGGGGGACAATGCGGAAACCAAATCGGAGCCAAGTTCTGGGAGGTTGTGTGTGAGGAGCACGGCATCGACCCGACTGGAACGTACCAAGGCGTCTCTGATCTTCAGCTTGAGCGTGTCAATGTGTATTACAATGAGGCTAGTGGCGGCAGGTATGTGCCGCGCGCTGTGCTCATGGACCTGGAGCCTGGCACCATGGACAGCGTGCGGTCGGGGCCTTACGGGCAGATTTTTAGACCTGATAACTTCGTGTTTGGACAGACGGGAGCTGGAAACAACTGGGCCAAGGGTCACTACACTGAAGGCGCGGAGCTGATCGACTCTGTTCTCGATGTTGTGCGTAAGGAGGCGGAGAGCTGTGACTGCTTGCAAGGTATGTGTGTGTGTGTGGAGTGATGCTTCTTGTTGTTATTGGAAACCCGCTTGGGGAGGCAGACCGATATTTTGCCTGCTTGCTTGTTGTCGATTGTAGTAAAGGAAGCTTTTGATGCAGCGTTTGCCTCCTCCCCTCTATGACGTGTTTTTTCTTTGCCGCGATGAGGTTCTTGTTCGGTTTTGTGACACACTCTTCTGCATATATGCCGTGTATTGTTGTTTGTAGGTTTCCAGGTGTGCCATTCATTGGGAGGAGGAACTGGATCCGGCATGGGGACATTGCTGATCTCCAAGATCCGCGAGGAGTATCCTGACAGAATGATGCTCACGTTTTCTGTTTTTCCTTCCCCCAAAGTGTCGGACACTGTTGTGGAGCCCTACAACGCGACGCTTTCCGTGCATCAGCTGGTAGAGAACGCGGACGAGTGTATGGTTCTGGATAATGAGGCGCTTTACGACATCTGCTTCAGGACGCTGAAATTGATCACACCTACATGTAAGCTAGCAATCCCAGGTGTTGTTGTTTAGCCTCACATGTGATTTTTTTTCTGCTTTCTGCTGGAGGTGGTTATACACTGACTTCTGCAATGTGTTTTGCAGTTGGCGATTTGAATCATCTTATTAGTGCAACAATGAGTGGTGTCACCTGCTGTCTTCGATTCCCTGGTCAGCTCAACTCAGATCTTCGAAAGCTTGCAGTGAATCTGATTCCCTTCCCAAGATTGCACTTCTTCATGGTTGGGTTTGCACCATTAACATCCAGGGGCTCACAGCAGTACAGATCCTTGACAGTTCCAGAGCTCACCCAGCAAATGTGGGATGCCAAGAACATGATGTGTGCAGCTGACCCAAGGCATGGAAGATACCTTACAGCATCTGCTATGTTCCGAGGTAAAATGAGTACCAAGGAGGTGGATGAGCAAATGATCAATGTACAAAACAAGAACTCTTCCTACTTCGTGGAGTGGATACCTAACAATGTGAAGTCCAGTGTGTGTGACATCCCCCCTATTGGATTGAAGATGTCGTCAACATTTGTTGGAAACTCAACCTCAATCCAAGAGATGTTCAGGCGAGTGAGTGAGCAGTTCACAGCCATGTTCAGGAGGAAGGCATTCTTGCATTGGTACACCGGTGAGGGCATGGACGAGATGGAGTTCACAGAGGCAGAAAGCAACATGAATGACCTTGTGTCTGAGTATCAGCAATACCAGGATGCCAGTGCAGAAGAGGAGGGCGAATATGATGACGATGCTGAGGAGGCATAGTGTTGATGTTCTGTATTGTTTGCAGATGTTGTACTATTTTGAGCAGATTTGTCTTCTGTTTTCTGGTTTGGATAGACAGATGGTTTTCCAAGTAAACTAATACTTGTTTCTTCCTTAATGGTATTGTTATTCTTAAATTCAGGTAAGGAATTTGCAGACCAATGTATGTTTGTGACAGTGAAATTGCTATACACAGTTTATATAGTACAGTGAGGAATGCTTGCAGTCTTACGGGGGTGTGGAATATTTTAACTGACTGCTGCTTTTCAGAAATGTGCTGTTTCAGAAATGCAAAGAGAGAAGATAGTTTATTGTTGTTGTCCACATTCTGTGATTTTCTGCCTACCTTTTGTAGGTTCTGTTAGTGTGACTTTTCTAGGTTGTGTTTGAAGTGAGGAATGATCTTCCTAGTAGTTAAATTATATTGCCAGTTTGTTGTGCTGATTTGTTTGACATTTCTACAATTGACAGGTTAGTTGTGTAGTATTTATGTCAATTTTTTCGCGAGTTTTGCAGAGGGTTGGTTTTGAGAGAGATTTTCATGTTCTTCTCTTGATCAACTTTTGGCCACTACTGTTACAACTAAATGAAACTTTGCCTTAGAATGCACTTTGAAAGCAGTGTTAAAAAATTCACCATTTCTCTTTCTTTTTTCTTGCAAGAAAATTGTGGAAAACCAGCAACCCCAGTCATGGTGACTGATCATTCAATCTAGAAAAGCACAAAGTCACTGTTCTTAGTTCAAGAGGAAGAAAAGACCGTACAAAACAATTTTCTTTGGATGCAACAGTTATTGTATCTTTGTGTTTTCAACACACATTTTTGGAATACAGATTACACTGTCAAGTTGGAACAAAGCTGCAGATATGGAGAATTAGGAAAGCTGCTACCTCCATGCACATTGCCCTGACAATAAAGTGTTCCCTCTGACAAGCTTTTGCAACTGTATGAAGTTGTATGAAGCTTTTGCAATGCTCCTTGGTCTCCCACTAACTCCCATTTTGGTGTGTGACTTTTGGTGACCATTCTCTCCAAAAGCCTGGGAGCTTAAAACCAGAAAAACCCAAATGGGCAGACTTTAAAAAAAGAAATGGTGAATTTTAACAGCCTTTTTATTAATGCCTGTAGAAACTTGTTTTAAAAAAAAAGGCAAAACAGTAATAGCCAGTAGTCAAGGGTTTAAACTTACATACGGGATTTAATAATAATAATAATAAATTTCAATTTTGTGATGTAGCTAGTCATATTGGCAATATATCGTCAACAAGAATTAACCAAATTTGACTACAGGCAAGAGAAAAAAGTAGAAAAATTTAAGAATCCTGTTATATACATATAATTTTTTTATTTAAAAAAAAAATCTCACGAAAGTCCTTTGAATGAGTCGCATTGGGATTTTTTTTTCCCCCACAAAGGTGATTAATATTTTCCAGGAAAAAAAAAACCCCCTCAAGTTACAAGGACAATAACCTGCATGATAACCATCTTTTTAATCCAAAATTACCACCCGGAATTGCCCTAAATAATAACATAAGCCAAGTAGCAGCATGTTTTGAGAATTTCTTTGACAAGGGCAGTCCCCCATATGGGCAGTGATTCTTTTAACGAGCCAAAATTTTATCCCCCCCACAAGAGGACCCCAAATAACAGAAGCCAAGTTCAGCAACATGTTTTGGCATGTAGGATAAGGCCCAAGGAATCAAGCGTTCCTGAAACGAGTGCCTCCTGCTGACAAGCCCATCATTTCTGGTGAAATGCCTTTACATGAAAGCCAACAGGTTTTGGCATGTAAGTTAAGACCCAAGGACTAAGGTTTTAGGGTTAGGGTTGAAGGCATTCCTGAAATGATGGCTCCCTGACTGAACCAGCACCCAAACAGTGTACCATGAAAGATGGATGATCACTAGTCAGGAAACAGTTTTCTGTTGAGTTTCAGTTCCATAGCTAACCATGGTAGTTAGCTCAATTGTTTTTTTCAAACTACACACCTACTAACCACCCACAAGCAGGCTGTTAGAAGATAGGTAGTAAAGACAGCCCTTAAGTATCTAAAAATCATCTTCAAACCCATCTCTTTACTTGGTAGTTAACTATTTTCCTACCTACCTACCTACATATAAGACCTACTTCTTATACCATGGGTGACCAAGGTGAATGGAGATAATAACTCAGTTAAGGTTCATCCATAAGTGAGTCATAAGGGGCATCCAAGTGGATGGTGTGCTGGTGGGTGTTGGTTTGCTCTGGCTTTCTCTCTGACAGGCCATCTTTTTGTTTTGGTACTGCGTCGCCTCACGCCAAAACACTTGAATCAAAACTCTGTGGGGGTAATAAATGTCACCAGAAAAATATCATGTGAAGTAAATTCTGTCATGTAAGGTGCTATCCAACTAACTATACACACTAAGAGACCAACCCAGGGTGAACTACCGACCCACACTCATGAGCTTGACCTTTTTTTGAGTGAGGCCTCTTAGTAGTGAATTTTCTTTAAAAAATCTATCATTTTTGGGGGCTTATATTAAGCCCCAAAAATTTAAGATTTTGGACTCAGAGACCCTGATTTAGACCAAGCCTCTGAGGTTTGAAATACCTATTTAGAAGCAATTTAAGGGGGGGATTCTGGATTTTTTCCATACAAATGGGGTACCCTTTGAACAAAAAGCCTAAGGCAGCTTTAGCACAAATTACATTACCTACTTTTAGAAACACTGAAACTTTCAAAGATAATAATAAAAATTCAAAAGAAAAAAAAACATTTTAAAAAGAAAATGGAGAATTTTTTTGGAATGTTCAGGAATATTATTATTATTATTTGAAATGGAAGCTTCAAAATTAATTAAATTATTCAGCAGACATGTGCTGAAGAGCTTGCCCATGCACTATGGTATTGGAATGTGATGACAAGTATCTAAACCGTAATACTAGACCATTCTGC
>Ga0209208_10012812_pt1 | contig 10562 bp, 5 predicted proteins | sample S1TSphfallax_3_FD_187694 | JGI IMG/M metagenome (GOLD analysis project Ga0209208, IMG submission 187694) | Host-associated microbial communities from peat moss isolated from Minnesota, USA - S1T2_Fd - Sphagnum fallax MG (SPAdes) (version 2) | ecosystem: Host-associated > Plants > Peat moss >... | reverse complement strand
ACTTTCATTAGACTATCCAATATGTATTGTGGAATGATACAAACCAATGAGGCTAATGTGTACCAATACATTTTTATTGGCATGAACTTGGGGAGGCATTTATTTTTCTTGAAGAAGTATACATCACCATCAAGAATAAGCATGTCATGACTTTAGTCTTGGGTTTGTAAGCAAGGGCATGACAAGGGAAGTGGGCTAACAAAATGTTCAAGGATTCAACAACATTTTCATGGGTGTGGGAGAATGCAAATAGATTGAATCCCAATATTTCTAAATAAATTCTAAATAGGTTTTCACTTTGGGAGTTGGGAATTTTAAAATCTTCCAAAATTTTGAAACAAAGCTAGAAAGATCAAACTTTGTCCAAATTGGGCCTTGTTTAAATTGTTATAAACGTTTTGAGAAAATAAAATAAAAGTGAGTTCACATTCTTAATTTGAAATTTGAAAAAAAAGTTATAACCAATTGAATGATTGAGAGTCAAATTGGTAGTTTGATTCAATATCATTAAAATATTCGATAAAAAGGTCAAACTAGTTCCAATTTGGGAACTCAATATGTTTTGGAAACCTCTTTTGAAGGATTACAAGTTTTCACTTGAAAGTTTTTTAATTAGTGTCCATATGAAAAGGTTATGAGCTCACAAAATAGTGGCACTCATAAATTGGTGATTTTAAGATTCCCTATTTGGAAGTCCCAAAAAAATGTGTCGTTTCAATGTAGCCATGTTCATCTAGTATAGGGAAGAAATTTTGGGTCATGGTGAACCATGTGAATGTGTGTATCCAATGACACCAATTTGCACTAATCACTTTCTTTCTTAGTTTGTGCATATTGATTTCACATGGAGCTTATTTTTATGAGTTCATCCTTATTCCATTCCATTTAGCTTTCATGTATTTTTTCTTTGTGAAAGTTTTAAAAAATGTTTTTGAAATTTGTATTATGCTGCAAAATTGAAGTTCAGCAAGGTTTTTTTGCTTTTGATACCATTTGGCAAACCTAGGGGTGCATCAAAACATGTGGTAGGATGGACATTGACAAAGGAAAGCGGCCAACAAAATTAAATTTGGAAATTTTTAATGACCCACAACTGGTATTCATAAAATGACATTGTCTAAAAAAAATTGTAAATCAAATTCAAACATTGTTATTTGATTACAAATATATTTTGCCTAGAGTTACAAAAAAATGAATACCATTTTGAAATAGATGTGTGAACACAAAATTGAATTAATGGCAAAAGTTAAGCCAAAAAAAAAATATTAATATACAAGATGAATCCTAATTGTGTTTTGAAGGTGCAAAAAAACATTGATACGTTAAGGTTCATGCACCCAATTGAAATTACTTAATGTTTATCACAATTGGTGATTGTTCCAAAAAACAGTTCAATAAATTTTGCATTTATGCATAGGGTGAAAGCACACTATGATGAACCTTTCTGGGATATCACATTATACTACTTTCCAAGGGTGTGCATGTTTGAGTGTGTCCCACCTAGGTGCAGTTGTGCTTATAAGAGCCAAATGCAATCATAATCACTATTTAATTCTATATTTTTATACCAAAAATATTTAAAGAGAATTTTAATTTGAAAATAAATTCAATTTTTTGCATGTTATCAAATATAATATCTCATTTTATAAATGTTCAAAATATGAAATTATTTCATTAACATTCAGACCGAGTTATAACCATTATTTGAAGTAGTAAAAGGACTTGTAAATGGATTTGGAAAACTTCACAAATGACATTTTTTTGCAAATTTTTAACACAAACCTTAACAAATAATACCAAAAAATAAAATTTAAAATTTAAAGGACTTTTTTGAAGATTTTTTCAAAAATATTCCATAGAAAGTAGTCACTTAAGGAAGGGGTACCAATGGCTCTTGTTAGCCCATTTGCACCCACCTCAAACTTTTGAAAACAATTCACAATATTTTTGCATATTATGTTAAAATATAACCTGGGAAAAATATTATAAAAACACTATTCATTTCATTTTATAAAATGGGAAATTGAAATATATTTGTGAAAACAAATGTAGTGTACTTGTGTACTTAAAAATAAAAATATATTGCAAAAAACATTTAAATGATTTTTAATCATTATAAAGGTTGAAGGTATATTGAACCATGTCATTTCACATAGTTTGAACCATATTTAGATACCATGTGATTAATTTGAAAATTTTCATATCCAAAAATGAAATTTTATAGCAAAAATGTGATAAATGTGTGATAAATCAAAAATTTGACAAGTAATCACATTCACATGGAAGATGACAAGCATAGCTAGATGGGCCATATTTTTAATTCCATTAAAATTGATTATTTTAATAACTAATGAAATTTTTAAATTAATGTAATTAAAATGAGATAGTGATTTTATTATACCAATGTCTATTATAAAGATACCATTGGATCCTTCAATATAGATAATGAAAATTAATTTTTTTAAAAATAATATTATCTAACATTAGATTTGTAAAATTAATAATTGTAGGGCTCAAAAACCAAAATCAATACGCAAAATTAAATGTACCATAATTTTGGAACAATTATACAATATATATTATAAAACTAGACCCAAAAGTGTCCCAAAGGGTGTCATCATAGTGTGCTTTCACCCCATGTTATTAGAAGTTCGTTATGTAGACCAAAAAGGACCCATTTCCTTTACCCTTTTTGGTATTTCAATGAATTCATGCAAGTTTTTCTTGATGATTTCAATCTTTCTGGCAAGAAGGAACCTCATTTTAAGCAATTACAAAAATATTTGGAAAAATGACAATTGAATGGCATCAACCCCCATCTAGAGAAATTTGTTTTGTGTGAATTTAGGTGTGTTTCTTAGACACATTGTTTGTAGTGAAGGACTATTAATTGACCCAAAAAGTTGCAATCATCACCAATGTATGTTAACACCAATTTATGTCACATGAATCAAATGATATATGGGAATAACAAGGTTCTATCAAAAATGCTTATGAAATTTTGTTAATACAAAACAACACCCATGTGTAAATTATTCAAAAGGGAAGAAACCTTTGAGTGGATAAATACATGTGCAAAATCAGTAAAATGGATGGAAGCCAAATCTTTAAATCATTTTAAAAAAAATGGAACCCCACTTTTGAATAAGTTCATTAAAGCAAAAACTTACACATTTTAGGATGGAATTTTGTGTAAAATGGGATCATATGGTGTCATATTTCAATGTTTAACCTTGAAATGCTTAGTTCAAGGTGTTGGTGGAATTACATGAATGATGTGTTTAGTTGGAAATCATCACCATAAAATATTAATGTGAAAAAATTGTTCATTTTTCGATATTAGTGGCCAATGATGCAATTAGTACATCCTATTACTAGCAATTGACTACACCACCAAATGGGTAAAAAACCAAGCATGTGCATGACAATACAACAAAATTACAAAATGTACATATGAACACATTACTATATGATTTGGTTATTCAACACATTTGGTAAGTGATCAAGGAAATCATCGCATTAATGAGGTTATCAAAGTTTTAATGAAAAAAATTATGATCATTATCATAAGTCAAATACTTGCTACCTTCAAGGCAAAAGATAAGCCAAATCAACAATAAAACCTTTAAGCAACTATTAACAAAATTAATTAATGCAAATTGAATTGATTACGATGTCATAATTAAAAATATAAAGAGGAATTGATTATCAAAGATGAGAAAAAGGTTTTGTAAAAACAAAAAATTGAAAACCTACAAACTGATGCATGATTATTAAAGGTCAATTTTTAATAAAAGTTATGAGGATTGAAACTCACAATTAGGATTGAATTATAAAACATTGAACTATAAAACTAATTATGGCTTATCAACTTGTAGAACAAAAATCAATAAAATTGGAAAAGGTTATGGAAGAAATTCATGAGGCTATGCATCAATGCCAATTCAAGCACACAAAAGGGTTAAATGCAAGTCACCATTAAAGTTTATGAACACATCCAAATGATAGAAGGACAAACCAACTTGTCATACAATGAGGAGAATGGCATACATATCATTTTGGTCACACAAATATTGTGGAGCCAATTGAATTGATATGTAGCCATTATTGCATTGTCATATGTTTTAATATCACAAAGTAGATTAGTTTAACACTTGGTGGAGTTTGGATATGTAATAAGTCAATGAAAAGTGACAAAGAATCCACACTTTTGAAGACTTTATCAAAGACAAAGGATTTGAACTAGTTGACAAGTTGGAGGTGGTGAACCAATACAAGCATTTGTATTAGAGGATCCCCAAAGAACTCTAGATGAAGAATAAGAAAGTAAAAGTTGGCAATAACACAATACCTTGGATACATGGTCCAACCTTGATAAAACACTAAGCCAAAACATGACTTTAATGACTACATTTGTAATCATTCATCCCACACATGTTGATACAACTACATAATTAAAACAGGTCCACATTTTTTTACCATCAATTGTTTATGTGATTATAGTTGCAAAAGTTCACTTAGGTACCTAGGCACCTAGGCTAGTTATAGCACTTAGCTACATAACTAGGTAATTTAATTAGATAGGTTGCAAGTGTGAAAACTCAAACCCCTCACCTTCACATTGAAAAACCAAGTCTTTAACCATTGCACCACATTTTCAACAATAAAATAAAATAAATTTCATCATATTTTTATGAACATTTTTTTTAATAACCTATTTCAAAAGTTTAACTTAAATACCCTAAGCTATATATAACTACCTACTTAACCTAGTTCCTTACCTAGCTACCTAGTTTGGGCTACCTACATTCTTAATTTAACAACTTACATACTTAGACTACTCACTTAACCAAACTTATCTACCTACCAACCTAGCTTAGAACCTAGCTTGGCCTACCTACCTAGCTTAGCTAACCTATATTAACCTAACCTATTTTCCTACCTAACTTAGCCTACCTATACACCTACATAGACCTAACCTATTTAATTTAATTTGCTATCTAATTACCTAATTTATTCAACTTAACTACATAATGTAATATAACTATTTAACATAACCTACCTATCTAGTGTAGCAACCTACTTAGCCTAACATTCTTACCTTAAAAGTTACTTACCTTAGTTACCTACCAATGTTGTGTGGTTCTTTGTTTTCTTGGAAAACCTTTAGGGTCAATTTTGTCTTATTAAATTTACTAGAAGAACCTTTAAATAAGGTTTTGGATTATTTTTTAATTCCAAAACTTCCAATTAAAGTCAATGTTCATTTTCTCAAACTAGAAGGATCATGAAGTAGTAAGGTTTAGTTTTTTGACCAAATGTTGGTTCAAGTGGTAGTTATGGTTTAAGGTTAAAGTCTTGATTGTGAAAAACTAATGGTCATTGTAATTGCCACCAAATACACACGTTTTCAAAAAATACCCACCATTTTCAAAAATACCAATGGGCATTTATTTTCCTTTAGTAAACATAGTTTTGGTGATCACTCATTAATGCATTGACTACAATAGCCACAACAATTGCTAACCCTCCCACAACACCCATGGGAATTTGTTGTTGTTGTCACCTTATTAAGTAGGGCACCCTTCCACAACACCCATAAGAATTTTAATTTTTTTAATGAAACCACATGGGAGGTCAAATGAAAGACAATGAAGCAAGGCCTATGGTTCTCACCACCATGGATGCATCCTAGGGATGATTTATTAAAAAAAATCAAATAAAAAAGGTCCCATGGGTGTTGTTGAGGGGTGCCCTTGCTATTAGAGGAGGGGTATCAAGTGCCATGGTGTGACCATTGTCGCATTAATGAATGATCATCAAAACTATATTTGTCATTTTGGTGCATGGTCAATGGTTGGATTGAACCACAAGTACATTAAGGTTTCATTGATGTCTCTCAATAAACAATTGCAACAAATTATTTCATTAACTCCTCATTGAATGAATCTTTTGAATTATTGCACAAAAGTTTGGAAAATAAAAGGAGAAGAAAGTGTCAAAATGAAAGAAAAAAAGGAACATATAGTTTTATGAGTGGGCATGTTTGAATGTTTATCTTTTTTTAAAGTGAACCTAGCTTGTTAAGACTCATCTATTTTTGGAACCAAAATCTTGGGGAAAAAACAAAGACCTTAGTAGGGCAAGGTTTGCATGCATTTATAGAAATGATGGTCATTGGATTTCAAGTTCAAATTCAAATCTTGTAATAGGGTGTGTAATAAAGCGGGCCTTAGGTTAGGATATATATCTGTGTATTCAAATCAAGGTCAAGGTTAGGGTAGGGTTGGCAAACCTAGAACCAAGTAATATTTGATTGTTCAAATACTAGCCCAACATTATTAGTTACCTATCTAGCCTAGCCACCTACGTACCAAGTTTCCTCTTACCTATATACTTAAATTAACTACCTAAGCTTCCTATCTATAGCTAGTTATTTAACTTACCCTACCTAATTAACCTAGTTATCCATTTAAACTAGTTTATTTAGCTTAAATATTTAACTTGTTGCCTAGCCTAGCTACTCACTTAAAATAGTTGCCCATGTAGCCTAACTACCTAGCTTACCTATTTAGCCTACCTTTTTTATTGAACCACTTATGTTATTTACACACCTAGTTGATACATACATATACCTACTTATTTTGCTTAACCTTCCTATCTAGGTCAAGTAGTTATAATCATAGTCACGTAATCACGATCATGATTACAATTCCATAAATGGCACAAAAACATGTTGCATATAATTACATGAATAATTTGGGCAATAGTAACAAAATGTTTGTCATAAAAATCATGTTTTGGTGTAATGGTCAATACATATATATAGCCATGGGCCACTTCATGGACATGCCCACAATATTCTAACATAACTACATATTTATTAGTCATGGAAGCTCACATTCTTTGTGTAGTTTGATATTGCTTGAAAAACTTGTATATGTAGTTTCTTTAGTTGTAATATTTTGTTAATTTTTTTATTTATCATATTTTCTCATTAGCTTGTTGTTTGTCATAATTGCACATGAGAAGATGTGATGATACCAAGGTAATGGAAAGTGGTTGACCTTTTGCATCAAAAATCCTTTTCCATTAGAAAATTGCAATTTTTGTAGAAATCTATAGGTTATTAATGTTGGAATGTTGGAGTTGTGAGCTTGTTGTAACTTGAACTTTCTAGAGACCTTTCAAAAAACACATTTTCCCATTATTAAAAAAAAGATGCCACCTTACGGTAATTCACAAGTTGATTGATAGTTTCCTTAGCTTTGCATTTTGATCAATATTTGACTTGGAGAATTGTGAGGTGATTGTGAATACAATTAACAGTAAAGCTTTGATTTAAAGAATTGTGGGGTCAAAATATATGATCATAACAATTTAATGGAACAATGTCCCTTATTCATGTGATGGACTCCTATTCTTTCAAAATAGTTATTAACAAGTTACAACTTAACTAATAACATCATCATCAATTTAGTATGATTTGAAAACACCTAATATGTGAATGGGAATGAAAATTGGTTGACTTGGCATTTTAGGTATTTCAACGTGAATGGTAATGGTTTTTTTGCATCATGAATGCTGAAACTAAGTTGGTCTTATGTGTTTTTTCGTCATATATAAAAAAAGGAGAACATGAAAGGTGGTAGTGATGGATTCAAAGCAAGTTGTTTCTTGATGTGAAAGTTTTGAAAAAATCATGTTATTTTTTATTTTGGTTTGATGAATAAAGAACTTGTTATTAAGTTTACACAAGGTTTTTATGGCGATTTATCCATAGTGTTTATGTGGTGGTGTCAAAGTGGGTGAATGGTTTGGAGTTCAAATAAAGAGGCAAGAAATTCCATGTGCAAAATATTTTTTTGCACATGAACATCTTGATATGTTTTGATGTTTTTCTTATATATTTTTTTGTGTGTGAAAATCCAAAAAATGATTATTTGTAATCCATTGGGCTTTGTTTTATGTAAAATTCCATGAATAACGAACGGGTGCGTAACACATAAGAATCTGCCAAACAGTTTGGGCCAAATCTTAAATAAAAAAAAGCTAAAAAGTGTTGTTTGATGAACCCACGTAATATTAGGTAGTTGGTTAGGTAAAGGTTGACCAAGCCTACGATGCTTAGCTGGTCTTTTTGGATGATCAGCCGCACTGGGATTGAGACACGGCCTAGACTCCTACGGGAGGCAACAGTGGGGAATCTTGGACAGGAGAAAAAACTTAATTGTGATATTTTTCGAGATCATGTGATATTGGTTGGGAAAAATTGATGTCTTTGTTTGTTTGTCATGTTATTATCAATATACATGTGAAAGATGTTTTAGATCAAGTTTTCAGAGTTAGGTAAAATGTGTTTTTGCCAATTTGAGATTGGTGTTTGTAAATATCTATGTCCCTACTTTGTTAAAATGATGTAAGTAACCAATAACCCTATATACCCACCTTAGTGTATGTATAATTCACAAGAAACTGCATGAAGGGATACGTGTTGGGTTTAATATTATCTAATGTCTATTTTGAATGTTTAAAAGTGTTTGGAAAAAAAGAGGTAAAAACTAAAAATATATAATTTGCTTGAAGTGTTTTAAGGGTTTAATATAGTGACGGGCATTGATATGGGTGTCCAATATATGTTTCAAATGTGGTGAAACAATTGGGAAAAATAATTTTATCACAAGAATTAAACATCAAGTCAATGCTTCATAATGTGTAATATTACATGGGGGTGGGAGAATGGTAGTCTATTTTGTGAGTGCAATGTTCAACTAGTGCACTTGAAGAAATTAGGGAATCATATGTTTTGCTCAGGGGTTTTTTTTATTAAAAGTGGGTGATGTAGGATCAACGATGGAAATATAAGTGAAGGTTTGATGTAAGAACTTTTTCACATTTTAGTTGTTGATTGCAAGAGAATAACATGACAAGGGCCATGTTCCTTTGGGGGTGTTTAACATGTTTCAAAACTTTACATGCTTGTGTGATCACAAAACATTTTTATAGTGGACAATTTAGGGTTAGTGTTACTTTTTTAGTCTTTTGGCTTTTTGTATGTGAAGGAGTGGGATGTAAAGGGCCAATGGAATTGTGGAGGTGTGTTTTTGTTGTGTTTACTTATGTTGATTTGGAGAGTGGTGTGACTTTGTTGATGGTGGAAGAACAAGTGTATTGAAAGGCATTGCAACATGGAGCTAATGTTATTTTTGGATTATGGTTTACATGGCTAGGTTGGTGCACTTGGTTTTAGCAAGGATTGGCATATGTGTGGAGTAGTCGATGTTGCACAATGAGTAGAAATGGAAGACTGAAGTTGGAGGTCGGGCATTCTCAATCATCTTGTTTTGCGCATTGGAAGTTAAGTATTTTTGATAGAATGTTTTTTTTTCCGTTTTTTTTAAAAATAACAATTCTTGGAGATGAATGTTCAAAGTGGTATGTGGATCTAGATCTCCAAATTTTCACTATGTTGGATTAGAATGTTAGATTTTGTATAACCTAAAGAGCCTTGTGAATTGTATAAGATATGGGTTGATGGTGAAAGTGATGAAAAAAATAAAGAGTTTGTGGAGCTAGTCCGTCATTGGCATCTAATACTTAAGAGTGGTTGTGCTTGAGTTCGTGTTTGATCTGAAAACTTGGGGAATGATAATTAGCAAGGAGGGAAGTGACTACCTTGGTGGGAGTTCTGAGTTGGAAATTTTGTTGAACCTCTTCTATAGTTACTGGAAAATGTTGAAATGTGGGGCAATTCTCTTCTTGTAAGAGCTTATGGGTTGTGATTTGGAGATGCTGAAATATGATTCTAGTTGTAGACAACTTGTGAGGAGTTTGTCATGACTTTTGATGCCATGATGAGGGCTGGGGTAGCGCATGAGAGTAAGTTTAGAGCATTTTGATTCACCAAGGCCATTAGAATTAGATACAAAATTGCTTAGTGGCTGAATATTCATTGTGAATGTGTTCATGGTCTCTATACTTTTCAAAATCAATTTCTGTGTGAGACAAAGTATTTGTCCCAATATTGCAAGAAAAGTTGAGGTTGCTGCTATGTCCCCCATTTTTGGTTACACTTGTTCTGGTTTGAGCTTAAAATGCAAATGGCATAACTCTTATGAGTTGGTGTAGAAATTTCATTATCTGTTTCTTTGGTGCACAGTAGTGTTGTAGTTTAGTTTACTCCTTTCTTAGTTCCACCACAAGCTCTCAAAACCTTGGGGGTATGTATCACAACCCAGTACATAGTCTGCAATTATCAAATGAATTGTACTATTGTCAGAAGGAAAGCCAAAAATAAAGAACTTGTGTGTCAAAATTTGTGCACACAAAACAAATTACTCCATACCAAAACAGCAGCTGAAGCAGCCCATCTTTTGGCTTCACTTGGCAAACCAACCACAAAACAAGGTAGCAGAAATAAAAGGTATGTAGGTACAACAGATTTTTTTATGTGAAAGCCTGAGCATTTGCTTACATTAATTGGAGCTCAATCCCAAGGATTGCTGTTCAAGGATTGCCTTTTCTCATTATCATCAAGACCCTGTAAAACTTTATTTATAAAA
>Ga0209208_10012810_pt1 | contig 10563 bp, 6 predicted proteins | sample S1TSphfallax_3_FD_187694 | JGI IMG/M metagenome (GOLD analysis project Ga0209208, IMG submission 187694) | Host-associated microbial communities from peat moss isolated from Minnesota, USA - S1T2_Fd - Sphagnum fallax MG (SPAdes) (version 2) | ecosystem: Host-associated > Plants > Peat moss >... | reverse complement strand
TTTCACTTGCGTCTCTTTCGTGTCCAAGAAATCGCTCCCTTCATCCCCAGCTACTAGCTCCATCGTCACTAGTCCTGCTGCAGCAGCAGCTACTAGGACCAAACACACAAACAACAAATAATTTACTGCCCGAGCACCTGGACCTGGACCATGATGAGTCCTCCCACCAACCCGATCATAATGAGTCCTCAAGCTGCAGAGTTCCATGTTTCAAGTATCGATGCGTCAACAAATCCCGAATAACTTCAAAGCATCGATTGCAAGAAGGAATTTTGAACAAGTTTCAAGCATCAATTCCAAGGGCAAATCCCAACCAAAACGTCTGTACCTACTCTGTAAGGATTCAGCTCACCATACGCCGCGTGCAAAGCTCCATCGACGGGCCCCTCCAGCTTTCTGCAACGCATGAAAAAGGTGCCATGTGGGGCCGGCCTTTCTTACAGTCCCCAAGCTTGTCGGGGGATAAGGACCTCTAGCATTGTAAGAAGAAACTCTATTAGGAATCTCTACCCAAACCAGTAAGGACCTCTCCAATTTTTTCTAGTGTATTTAGATTGTGTTTCAGCATGTAAAAACTTGAAACACTAAACACTCACATGCATGAGCAATTATTTTATTTTCCAAAATGCCCCATGTCATGTTTTTCCCCCATCATATGCCCTATCATGATACCCTAAACCTGAATCTCATGAGGAAAACCTGAATCTCATGAGGAAAAAAATTCAAAAAATCCAAGTGTGACCTTTAGCTTCGAAAAGCTCAAAGCCCTGAGTTTTATTGGAATGGACTTGCACTTAGCTCTACCTTGTGCAAGCCCTTAGTTTGGTAAAGCTCCTAACCCTCAGGCTTTACCCTACTTGTGAAACACTTGGAGAAATTTTTGAAATTTTATTGGAAAGCACTTTATATCCATGAATATCCAGTGTAGAAAAGAGTAAGGAATATCCAGTGTAGAAACAAGTGGGAGAGAGATTATGTCTACTTGTTATATGTGTAAGATCCCTCCGCCTCCCACTTCTATGGAGTAGGTGTAAGAACTTCCTCTCTTATGCCTCATGATATAGGCCCTACAGTTGTTGAACTTTGCTCAAGCTTTATGATATGAGCCCACGACATGCCCAAAATAACGGAAAGTACTGTCTTTTCCTAAGCCCCTTATTTTGAGAATGCCCATACTCTGAGGCTTTACATTATCCTTTTTTGCTGAATGCAAATGCTGAACTCTAGTTCAAGTTTTGTCTAATGTGCTTATCTTTTAAGTAGTGTGAAATTTCTCTAGTTTTTATTTGCAGGGCAACTTCATTTTGTGTCTAAGGAATTCTCCAGTTTGAGGATGAGGTCACAATCCTCTTTTTGAAAACCTAAACCTTCATTCTTTTTTGCTTCACCTACTTGTTTGTTTCCTAATTAAGGACTCATGGCACTTTCATTTGTGTTTCACCTAATTGTGTCAAATTCTCTAGTTGAGGACACAGGCAAATTCAATTTTTTCCAACCTAAGCCTTCCATTTTTCTTTAGTTAATTGTGTAAGATTTCTCTTGTTGAGGGTGCCACCTTCTGAATTTGTGTTTCACTGAATTATGTGAAATTTCTCTAGTTCAGCACCGCACTTTTATTTCTGTTTCACATGTATAATTATCCAAAATTTCTGGAACCAATGGGCAGTACCATGGTGGCAGCGGTCCAATTATTTTTGTTCATCATCTATTGTGTATGATTCTCCAAGAAGAGCATAGGTCATGCCATCATTACGTGCATGATGTCATTTGTGAAATGTTGTGTGAATTAGTCACAGGCACCTATCTTTTTGTTTATCACTTGCTTGACTTACCGATGACAATGAACATGCTTCAACAGATAGTTCTGTTGTCACATGCGCCTTTCCCCTGCATTGGACAGTCATGATTAAAGTCTTGTATCGAATGCATTGCCCCAGATGTCCATATATTTCCCTCAATTTTGATGTGGGTCCAATGACGATAGACATATACATCATCTCCCAATACACATGCTTGGACCATACTTGTTGGACAAGTTTACTTTGCACATAACTGACAAGGGTTTCTTTTGAGGGATTTGTGATGTAGCCAAAGTGGTAATCATCCAGAGAATAATTTTAGCCAAATTTTGCTATCAAAGATTTTGTTAGATGTGAAGGTCGAAAGAAAACAGAATCTTTCTATATTCTTGGCTACCTTCTGGAAGTTCACTTAAGACATTGGCAATTTGGAATTTTTTAATTCGAGATCTTTTGAATTTGAGCCATTTTTCCCACGAAAAATCCTTAGTATAGATTGAAATCATATTTTTCAGGTCAAAATATGGCAAAAGTTCAACAGTAAAAAAAACACTGTAGCTATCAAGTTGCAAATGGTTGAAAACCAAACAAAGACCTTCCCTATCTAGTATCTATTATGTAAAAGCCCAACCAAACCTGTATAGGCTAGGCATGGCTTTGATGAAAACCAAAGATCAACTCCCACCTTTTCATGTTTCAAACCCCAACAAGTCTTTGACATCTAATGCATCTTGTATTGTCTACAATGTGGACCCAATCTTAATTAAGTATCCTCCCTTCATTTGGCTATAGTTCTCCAATTTCAACTCCCCCTTGGTTGAATTTGATCAGTGTGGGTTGACAATTAGGAGAAGTGCACATGAAAAAGGGGGATCATCCCTTAAATAGTCCTTCCTCATATCACCACACGATGGAGTTCACATCAAAAATGATATTTCGACCTTTCCAATAGAGTTGACTTATGACATATAATATTCTAGTGGGGAAAGGAAGTGACCATTGTTGGCTAATTCTGTAATTTGACAAGTTAGAACCATCAATTTTGGTTTCAATTAATCAGAACCAAATCATAAAAAGTTTGATTATTATAAAAAAGTCTTGTCCTTTCCGACCTTACATTTGTGACTAGCGATATGACTAGTGTTGAAATCAATTAATTTTGCAACTTTGATTGTTGCAGTCCCACATGTCCCCAAGTTGCAAGCACTTGCCATCACAAATGTAACTAAATTTGGCATGTGCCAATTTGTAGTCGCAAATATAATTATTTATTATAATTGTTGTACATATTGGATGAAAAAGTGAATGAAAAGTGAGCTCATATCAATCATAGTTGATCACATCCAATGACAAATAGAAAACATTTTTTTAAACAAATTTCGTATGTATTATTGAGCTTACATAACAGTGTTTAGTTGTAAATGCTACTATTGATTGTGTGATTAAATTTTACATTTAGATGAATAGATGAATGAAAATGTGAAGGGGATTGATAATCGATAAGTATGTTGGTAAGTTATAAATGGGTAAGTTGAAGGTAGCTCATAGGTACAATAGTCTCCCGCTTAAGTACGCACACCCGTTTAAGTACGCATTTTTTGGTAAAAAATTAGGCTTCAAGATTTATTAGTTAAGCATGTCTTCAAGCTTAGTAAATTGTCCAACATAAGCTTCAAGCTTAGTAAATTGTCCAACATAAGCTTGAAATGTCCTTTCCTTAGCTTCTTCAGACAACAAGACAGACCGTTCTAGGATTGCTTCCCGGTTGTCCCACACCTTTGAGATGGCGCCTTCACTGATGTTGTACTCTTGGGCTAGAGCCCTTTTACTCGGAGCATTTGTTTTGCTTAGCTTTGAGATGATTTCACAGTGTTGATGCTCATTGAAACGTTTTCCGTTTGGTTTTTTTGATATTGTAGCAAAACGCAAGCACTTTGGGAGCGACAAATCTAAAGTACACCCCTACCAGTTAAGTACGCACAAGCTGCGTAGGTTCAAGTTGTGTACTTAAACAGGAGACTACTGTAGATATGGGCTCAGCTATATGTAGGTAAGTAAGCTAGAAAGGTATTTAGGCAATGTTAGGTTAAGTAACAAGTTAAGTTACCTAAACCTCGGTTATATAAACTAGTTAAATAGCTAGGACGTAAGTAACCAGGCTACATAACTCGGTAAGTAGGTAGCTTAGGTACACTAAGCTATGGAAATTAATTATATTAAGTAAGTAGGTACATAGCTGGACAAGTACTTAGGATAAGAGGGTAGTTAAACTAGGTAGGTTACACTAGGTAGGTACCAATGTTAGGCGAGTATTAGAATTTTCTAATACTTGTTAAATCTGATTTTCGCAAAATAACTTATAAAAACTTCTTCTTTTTTCTTTTTTAAATGAACATTATACACCGGGGCAATGTATCAATTTATTGATTAAAAAATTGAACCAATTCTCACAGTGCTGGTTCTCATAAATTTGAAAATAGTTGATTATCATTTGACAATTTTCACAACACAATTATTACCTTTTTTTCAAATAAAAAAATTATAATCAAAATTATTTTTTAAATATTGAATTTAGCCTAGGAACAAACTCATTTTCACACCAACATTCAGTGTTTTTTTTTTTTGGTGAATTTTCGCTAAAATTCGACCTGAGAAATGTGATTTTGACCAATAGAAACAACTTTTCATGAGAAAAATGGTCCAAATTTGCCAAATTTCGAAACACCAGATTTCTACAATAAGTTCCAGTAGGTAGCCAAGAATATAGAAAGATCCTGGTTTTTTTCTACTTTCATATCTGGCATGTAGCCAGAATTGGCTAAAATAATTTATGTATAGTTGCCATCTTGGCAACATCACAAAATCCTTTAAAAAAAAACCCTGCCAACATTCCGTGCACCTTATCCAAAATTTGATGTGCAAGCCATTTTATTGTTGGGGATCCTCAAAGGAACAACTTTGAGACTCTTCTTGGATTTTAGGGCCATCCAAATTTAAACTGGACCCCCAGAATCCAGGAAGAGCCAAAATGTTGTTCATTACCATACATAATGAATTCTTCAAGGGACCTTACAAAAGTGAGAGATCCCAGAAAATCTATCTTCTACTTCTGTAAGGTCCCTCAAATTATGCCCTGGGATAGGCTTTCAAATGCAAAGACCAAATTTGAAAAGTTCCTCATTTATTTTATCACGCCTAAGTTGGTATTAAGCTAATAAGAATCCAACAATAAAAACATGATCAAAGAATTTGAAGCCTTTACTTAGCCTCTCCTTTTGTTTGGACTAAAAACCCAACACCAAATTGGTCTGCCCTTATGATTAAGGCCAAGTAGTTGGAGTCCGCCTTTCAAGTTCAGAAGTTTTTTGCAATGAGCCTCTTTGATTCACCTATTACTTCAACTTTGGAAACTACCCATTATAGAAGTATTCACTCCAAATGTACAAGCATACATGTCTCAATGTTGATTGACTTCTATAGGTTCCAAGAGGACAACATTGGGCAAAGTAAAGTGTTATTGGGAACTTGAGGAATAAGTTAAAAATTCGTTGAAAACGTGTTAAAAACATAGTGAGAACTTGATAAAAATATGCTGGGAACCAAAAAATTTAGATCCCCATTCTCTCCAAAAGAAAAAAAAAGGGGTTTATTGGATGTGTAATTTGATTTAATTAAATTATTACCAATGTAATTATATAAAGATTAAATTTGTAATTTAATTAGTGTTTGGGTTTTAATTATGATTTGGTCATAATTTCAATTAATGTGCATTGACTTATTCATGTGGAAAATTTCTATCACATTATTGTGCATGAATTTACACATGATAATTCATGTAAAAAAACTTGTTATATTAATGTGCATTGATTCACACATGATAATTGATGTAAAAAATATTTGCCACATTAACATGCATGTTTAATCACATTGGGACCCATGTGATATGTAACCATTAAGAAATTTCTTATTTAATTTCATCTTGGTTACTATATAAATGAGTGTTTATGACCTTTGAAAACACCTTCATTTGATGAGAAAACATGTTATATGAATGCAAAGTTTTATGAAATAAAATTTTGAAAAAAATTGAAATTTTAATTTTCAAATTCTTTTTGCATAGTTTATGATTGTGTGAAATCCACAGCAAGAAAATGATGTGACATAATGGTTACACATACAAAATAAAAAGATGAAAGGATATATGTGTAAAGAAGAACATAGATTTCCATAGTTATGTAATGAACACACATAATTTCAGTCCTATACCTATATGCTAGTCTACATGTGCATATTACAATTTTTAATTGACTTAACAAAAAAATTATTTCCAATTATGTTCATCACTTATTTTAACTTAAATTAATGTTTGGGTGTGGATTATAGGCACATAGGCCTATGTCCAGAATGAATTAACACCCACCAATGCACCAATTGGCCATTATATCCATGGGATGGGTTATATGTTTTCATCTAGCTTCAGTTAGCCAACTTTTTTGGGTTTTGATTTATGAAATTTTTTTCAAGCCAATTTTTTCTCAACTTTGAGGTGCATGCTACCTTCTTGTTTGATTACCATAGTGATTTAGCTATCTTATTGACATATTTACCTTATTAACCTACATCTTCACCCTACCTACCAACTAATAATTAACCCCCCGTCCTACTTATTTATTTATCTACCCTTTATTTTTTCATTAATTAAACTTTTACCCTTTAAGCAAAAAGCTTTTATTTTTTCTAGTTAAACCTTTGCTTCTTAACAAAACCTATATTTCATTATGACTAAACTTTTACCTTTTTGCAAAACCTTTTTATTTTTTATTAAACTTTTATATTTTTTTATCTTTTGACAAAAAATAATTTCTCCTTGACAAAACTTTTATCTTTTCCTAGCAAAAAAATTCTACTTCCAAAATAACCATTATCTCTCAACAAAACTTCTATACTTCCTAAATTTAATGGATGATTTATTGTAGTGGATGTTACTAGCAGAAAGTGCCAAAGATGGAGATGGTTCACAATCATGAACATTGGAGGATGTCACGTTTTTCTTCTTTACTTCTTTTTTATTTTTCTTTTGTTTATTGTTTGCAGGTTATGAAGATTGGTATGTTGCTCTTCATGGTGTGTCGGCACTCAGCTTAGGTGTTGGTGATGGAGTGTTGATTATGTGATTGTGTGATAGAAATGAGTAAAAGTTGCTTGATGAAAGATGGTGCACTTGGTTGTTGAAGGGGATAAATACAAGATGATTGGAGAAGCTAAACATGCTTGTTTTTCTAACTCTTTTTCATTGAATTGTGATTTGTTGTAGGAATAAAATGTGATGTTAGGAGTTTGGGAAGAATGCCTAAGTTCAACATCTATATGTTCAACGTCTATTTGTTCTACCTGTTAGCTTCATGAATTCCACTACGCTAGAGTTAGCAAGCAAAACACTAGGTATTAATGAGTCAATAGGGACCTTATGACTAAAGAGTTGACAAGCTCTAGGGGATCAATGGGCTAGCCTTTTTGTGGGGTATTTTCTTCAAGTCGGACATGCTTGGGTTTTCTTTTTGGTTATGGGAAGGATCAGGTACCTTAATATTTGGGAGCTTTGAGCAATTTTTCTTTAGTGGGAAGTTCTTGGGAAGATTGAAGAAATTGGCTGAGGAAGTTGCTTGTCAATATTTTCTCCATCTCCAGTATAAGGTCAACAATGGGTTTGGGCATTGACACTACATTGATTGTATCTATTGTTGGGATGCCCACAATTATAGGCCACAATAGCCCACATTGAGAGACGATTCAAAGTGAACTAATCTGTCAAGGTCCATAGAATCAACTGTGCTTGCTATGTTGTAGATAGGTTCAGTTTAGTTGATTTGGGTTAATGTTGTCAAATCTGAGAACAATTTATGGTGTATCTTGTATCTCTTTTATCCTCAGGTGCAACAGAGGTAGATAGCAACTTGATGAGAACATGTGCATTTAGAATATTTGTTTCCAATGGCTTGCTTTGCTGAATATGTTGAATCCCATTTCCAAATGCAACTTAAGGAGCACATGAATCTATCCAATAAACAAGTAAGATTTGTTTCCAGTATTGAATGGTGATGTAAAGTGAAAAGTGCAACCATTGAACGATTAGAATCCAATGACGGGAAAACATGAAGCAAATGCCTTGACACATGCTTTTTAAGCCTAAATCTCATATGTTGTGTTTATAACTCAGCACTAGGCATTGGGGCATTCCTATACTCACAGATGGTGGGGATACTTTTCATTCAATTGCAGACAACCAAGATTTTATTCAGTCACCCATGGACAGTTGCGATCATGTCTGTTTGCCTACAAAGTTGAGAGTGTTTCTTATTGCATACTCAATCACAGACCTGGATTCTTTGTTCTTTCAAGCCCTCAATGTTCGGGTCATGGACAAGATTTGAACCCTGTTTCTGCCTCAGCCAATCTACCTTCCAGGTCACATGAATTGTGGCCAGAACATCATCCTATGCCTTCAAATCATAGTTGTAAGTCACGACGCAGAGAATTCTCTTTGGTTGGTGGAGTCACTTAACAAATGTGAACCTCTATCACAGGCCAGAGGTGCTGTTAAATGTGTGAACTTCCTTAGACAGAGTGATGCCAGGGGCACATTATATGCCGGTTTGGCTCAGCATAATTGCACAGTTTGCTGTGCTTGGTAAAGGGCGCAGCAACGTTGTGCACCCACAGAAAAGGATGTAATAAATATGATCTGACTGCTGTTCAGTGTTTCTGATTCGCCCATCATAATGATTGGTCCAAGTGGTTCGCTGTTAATACTCCCCGACCTATTTGCTGTCACAGTTTCAGTTTTATTGGTGGGGTTGTAAAAAAGTAAATAACTAAACTTGGATGTGAAAAATATTTACGGATGCAAGATAATGGACATGTACTGAGCACAGCTGAAGATGCTCTAAGAAATAGACTACGCGATGTTATCCCTAGAAGTCCCCTAAATCATTGTCCCGAAAGGGTGCAGCACGTTGATTTCATAATGTTTCAAATCGTACCAAGAGGGTGGCAAGAGGCGCAGTGGTTCACGACATCTCAATGTGACTGAATAAACAAAACAAACTAGCTTTCTTCATAGATAGATGCCCCTATGATGACAATCACTCATGTCTGCCCCTTGCACCATCCAAAGTCTCCAATTTTTTCAAAACATGACCAAATGATTTTTTAAGGGTGTTGCTATTTGGGGTACACAGTTGAAAAAGAGTGCATGGGTGTTATTCCAACACCCATCCACCCATTGATCTCCATCTTTACCATGCTGAAACACATATAGATATGCTGTCCATTGCATCTTCAAGTCTACAAATGTTGGTTTTAAATATTAATTTTATGGTTTTAGGCTTTGAAATGGCAGTTTGGGGATGAATATATAAAGGTGACTTGTGAGTCAATTGGATAGATTCACTAGTAGGAGATGTGGCTTAGTTCAATACAAATTTCACTCACATTTACATGAAATGGAGACAAATTCATGTTGAAGATTAGTAAACTCACTAAGCAGGCACACTGAACATGAACAAGTTGCCATGGACATAGTCAATTCACTAATATTTCTTTGAACAAGAAATTTACACACGACAATCAAATTATGTCATATTGTTATGATCAAGTATGTAATCAAATTACAATTTGTTTGTACATGATCAACATATAATATACTTGTATATGGTAGTTGGTAGCAGGCTTTCAACCTTGGTCTCCAAGGTGACTATCACATCAAATTTTAGTAAAACATGTCAAAGATTATATATTCCACCATGTTCATCAAATTTTGTTTTATGAATCCAAGGTTTAAACATGTATTTTTTCTCATACTTTCTTCAAATGAAACAAATGAACATTCATTCTTGAAGTTTTCCCCAAGGTCTCCACATATGTAATAAACCAACATATAAAAATTTCAAGTCATTTGAGGAAAAACACATTTCAATTTTTTTTTAATAACAATTCAAAACATTTTTCTTCACAAAAAAAATGCTTTCATGAATGATTTGTAAACAAGCCTTTTTTTAATGAATTTTGACAATGTTTATTTGTTTATGCAAAATATTTTTTGGCTAACATAAATAAAATGAAAGTATTGCAATTTCCCACACTTTAACTATTTATTTCATTCGATAATTTATGTTACTTTATTTTTAAATATTAAATAAGAAAATCTAAATATATATAGTATGTCCCCAACCATTGCTATATTATATTCTGAATTATTTTTTATGTATAAAGACATAGCATATAATATACATAATTCATTGGTTTGTATATTTAGACTTATATGATTTTACATAATGAAAATTGAATTCTCAATTTTTTTTTGTTTCATAATCTTTTCATTTTATTAAATGAGGCCCAAAATAAAAGATAACATTTTTTCAAATTTTATGAAATTCTTAGTCAATTCTAAACATGGTTTACATAAGCATGTAGTATATCACATGGTAATTAATAGATAAATTAAAATATTAGTATACATAACTATACATTAAAAATGGACTATGTGGATTAATGACTAATTATAAATTTTGTTCCATGAATGAAAAAATATTTTTAATAATATAAAAAAATAAACCTAGTGAATTATTTTGATTAGAAGTGGACATGATGACTATGTGGTGATTCAAATTTCACTTGAGATGAAATAACACAAAGGTGTGATGATCTAGCTCATGTTTAAGATCCCATAGTGAATTGGGTTAGTGAGTTACACTCACATTTTTTA
>Ga0209208_10012809_pt1 | contig 10563 bp, 8 predicted proteins | sample S1TSphfallax_3_FD_187694 | JGI IMG/M metagenome (GOLD analysis project Ga0209208, IMG submission 187694) | Host-associated microbial communities from peat moss isolated from Minnesota, USA - S1T2_Fd - Sphagnum fallax MG (SPAdes) (version 2) | ecosystem: Host-associated > Plants > Peat moss >... | reverse complement strand
TTTACTATATTCCATAGAGATAGTTAATTTTTGAGAAAATATTTAAATAATAATACTAATAACAACATTATTATGTACAAAATGAACCACTTGAAGCCATAGACTTTGGATAAATCCAAAAAAAATAAAAAATTGTTTATGCAAGATGCATTGTGTTGTCCCCTTTTGTTTTAAAAAATGCCTCATTTCTTAAAAGAACCTTAGAAAATCAGGATCCATAATAGTCTATATTTTTGGGATTGATTCGTTGAAAACTTGAAGTTATTATTAATTTATTTTTAAAAAATAAAAGTGTTTTTAATGTATCCATTTTATATATACATATATCAATATACATCATATGTGCAAGATATATTTGCATATTTTGGGGGATTAACACATATATCCATGATTAAAAAATTGGTAGCACAAACTTTGAAAATGGCTTGATGCATGGTCATAAATTTGGAAATTCAAGATAATAGGATTTTTTCCCCCCATATTAATCAAATAGTCCAATTTTTTGCATGTCAAATTTGCTCATTATTGCATTTATGTTGGAATGCGAATTGGACACATGTTTCAAATAAAAGGATTTTAAGGTTATAAAATAAATTGAATCCAATTTTGGAAGCTCAATTTCCTTCTCCCATTTGAAGCACATTAAAAAAAAAAAATCTAACCAAAAAACTTAATTTTTTTTTTAATCAAGTCAAATTTTGGACAATCAATTTAGATACACCAATATTAGCATTTAATAAAATTATTTAATAAAAATTATTTTAATATAAAGTTTTAAAATTACTCTTGAAGAAAAACAAAAAATTGTGTACAAATTCCTTACTAGTTAAGAACCCTGGTGTCACTGGTGACTGACCACCATAGATAATAACCATGATATTAATAATTAATAAAAGAAAAATTAAATAAATATTTAAAAAAACTCCACCTTCCTTCCTTCCTTCCTTTCCCCCAAAAGAAAAGGAAAAAAAAGAAAAGAAATACCTACCTATCTTATGTACCTAAGGAAAAAGGGCAAAAAGAAAAAAGACAAAAAGAAAAACACGAAAAAGAAGTACCTATGTACCTACCTACCGATAGGCTGGCTTTGTAACTACCTACCTGTCTACCTACACAGAACAGATTTTCAATCTCTAGGTCCGGAACCAACGGGCGAGGTTCGAAACTTGGTTCAGTTGGACGTCTGGGAGTTAGGTCCGGTTACTGAGGAGGCTCGAAAACTGGTTTGGCTTGAGGTCTGGGAGTGTAGCAGGTCCGGATCATGGCGAGGCTCGAAAACTGGTTCTGCTGGAGGTCTGGAAGAGCAGGTCCGGATCCTTGTGAGGTTCGAAACAAGGTTCGGTGAGAGACCCGGTTCGGATCCTGGAGAGGTTCGAAACTTGGTTCGGTTAGAGAACAGGTCCGGATTATTTCGAGGTCTGGGAGAAAGTACCAGATCATGGTGAGGTTCACTCATTGGTTAACGAGGTCTGGGCGAGCAGGTCCGGAGCATGGGCAGGTTAGGAAACTGACTCGGCTTGAGGTCTGGGATTAGGTTCGGAAGAAGGTCCGGCGAGCCTTAGACAGGAGGAAGATGATGAAGAAGAAGACTCTTCTTCACGGGCGGTGTCCGATGACACTCGCGCGCACACACGCAGATATAAAGCAAAGGAAAATCGGAGAGACGGTAGAAAATTTTGCCGACGAGACCGAGAGATCGCACCTAAGAGATCGTTACAACAAGTCTATGAACTGCTGGTGGCACTGGGAATAGCGGTTTCTAGAACTGGTAGTAGTAGCGCTAGTGCAGGAGGTACCTATTCGTCTTTTGCTTTTGTTTTTTTTTTCTCTCTCAGTCCTTTTTCTCGTTTCGCGTGTTTTCCGCAAACCTTTGCATTTCCTACTCTTGCATATTGCGGCTTCTCGGGAGATGGCAGATAGAAATAACTACCAGCTTGTTATGAAGAGCGGATATAGCTCGAAAAACAACAATAGCGATGATGACGATGTCCTTCTTGTAGTGTAGTGGTTCCTTGAATGGCCGTTTGACGACCAGCAGGTAGGTATGCGGACTCCTTGTGTACTGAAGGGAAGAACTTGAGAGTTTTTCTGTGTTTGGATTATGAGAATGAGAGATGGATTTGTCCACTTTTTTTTTGTTTGCTGTTTGTATTTGATTCTGAAGTCTTCTGTTGTTGTCTTCTTTTTTCTGCGTGGTTTGTTTTGGTTCGGGATTGATGCTGTGTTGAGGTTTTCATTTTTTTCCGATTGTTTCTGTGACCAAGTACCATACAGTACATGAGGGTGGCTTTTTTCTTGGTGTGAAGTAGGTGGAGTTTGTTGATGCTTTGGTCCTTAATCTAAAGAGTTCGGTTGGCGTATCTTCCGCCTTGGCTGTCCTCTCTTCTGTCCTTCTGCTGTGATAGATACTTCTTTGGATTCGGTGTGCTTTCTTCCAAGTGTCGATCAGCGCTCTTATTGTTGTCAAAATGGCCATATTGCTGCATGCATGCCGTTGATGACTGAGGCTGCTGCTCCCTGCTGTTACTACTCTTGCCACTGGTTCTGCTCTCTATTTTGTTTGCCGTCTCCACTTTTGCGTCATGTCTGAACCGGTCTTCGTCTGCTTTCAAGTCTGAAAGAGGAGTGGCTATTCGTTGTATGCAGGTATGATATCTGCCCAGCCCCAGTGGAACTCTTCTGGATGTGGGTTAGAAAGAACCTGAAGCTGAAAACTACAACAAGCCCCCTGAATCTCCTTTCAGCAGTGGCATGACGATGCCCGTGGATGTGCTGCGCATCTGTGCTAATTGCTAACAAGAGAAGGCTGTCAAAGCACACATCTTCCTGCTGGGGGAAGGCTTCCTGAGTCCTGGAGTCCAGAGAAAGCAGCTGAACGTGGAACAACCCTGCGCAGACGCTTGTGGAATAGACAAGAAGAGGCAGAGCTGGAGGTGAGGAGGTCAGCAGCAACAGATGAGAGGCAAGGCAAGCATGTGTAGCTATGGAGGAATCTGATGTGGGAGGGCGTGATTTGAGACAGCTTTGGAGTCTTAGTGCTGCTTGCCCACTCCTAATATCGTTGTCTGGAGATAATAGAAGAAGCTGATATTGAGGAGAACTCCAGCAGGATATGAGACACATCTTGAAGAAACCTGCTGGACTGAAATGGAGTGGTAGGAGATTACATTTTCTTCACAGTCATTATCAGATTGGCTGCTGACAAGAATACATCTGTTGGAGGAGTGCTGCAGTCTTGGGGTAGTCTGCTCACAGAGGTCAGAAAGTCCAGTTCCTTGATAGAGCTATCAATGTGCTAAGGATATATTGTCAGCAGGCTGTCACACCCCACACAGATTCCATTGCTGTGAACGGAGCTCAGTCCAGCAGTGGGCTACTCAACAGATCTCTTTGCTCACAAGGTTTACTGGATCCTTCTGTGGAAAAGAGGGGCGGAGTTTTATACACCTTCAGAAGAAGGGGTGCAAGGGTTTTTGGAGTGCGTGAGTTCAGGCCTCAAGCAGCATGTCAGGAGGTCAAAAGTCATCCTTGATGCCCCTCAAGAGCTTGATTCGGGAGTTTCAGGAGATGAAGGGAGGGATAGGGAGCATTTCAAGGCGGAGTTTTGAAATCAGGCACCATCTCAAAGGACGTTCAAGTGGGGTGGTGCTGGATGAAACTCAGCTGAAGGCTGAGTCTCAAGAACAGCAGCAGCAGCAGCAGAGTTGCTGGGCTAACATGCCTCCAGAACTCCTCCGAGATGTAATTCAGCGGATAGAAGCTAGTGAGAGTGTTTGGCCCATCCGGAAACATGTTGTTGCATGTGCTGCTGTTTGCAGCACCTGGAGAGAGATTACCAAGGAACTCGTTGACACACCTGAACGATCAGGAAAACTGACATTCCCCATTTCTTTGAAGCAGGTCAGGATCTGTTTTTGACTCATATTGTTTGGCAATGGCATTGAAGGAATAGGGGCCAATTGCACGTTCTGTTGCACCTGAGAGTTTTTGTTTCTTTGGCACTTACATGCAAATGTAGAGGACTTAAATCATGAAGGTAAAATTCTGCTACAGGCGGATTGCTCATCTGTTGTAGAGGTTCACTCTTTTGAGCCATATGTGGCCTCCTATGGTTTAGGAGATCTACTCTTCCAATCCACCAGTTCCCACCCATGTTACAGTAGGGACTGAGGCTATAGGTGACAGGGGATCTTCCTGCATCTGCTAGATGGATGGGTCCAGGAAATTCTTATGGTATGTTGTTATGATGGCTAGGCCTGATATCAGGCCAATATGGAGGGGTCCTGAGTGAGAATGTTTAGATTCCATGGTCACGAGGACTCAAAATTGGGTGTTATGAGCTTTCCTCTCAACTTTCAGCCATTGTTATAAAGGGTACTGTACTGCTTTAGGTGTCCATTTGAATATTTCCTCTATATTAGTACAGATGGATTCTTGATTTACTTCTGGTTAACTTTGTGTACAGCCGGGACCTCGGGATAATACTGTGCAATGTTTCATAAAGCGGGATAGGACAACATCTACATACCAGCTCTTTCTGGGTTTGCCTCCCAGTATGTCTCTGATTCCATTCTCAGCTATGGGATGTCTTTATGTTATTTGCAGTTTGCATGAGGAATGCTGTTCCAGCCATGAGGTCAATCTTAGTTAATTGTTGTATTTTTCTCATCTTTTTCTTTGCTCTCTTCCTCATATGTTGTGCATTAGGGCTGGGCTTGGAGAAATCATGGTCTTTGGGCCGTTGTTGTTGGAAGCTTAGAGAGGCAACTGAGATTGTGAGGACTTGGTTATTGTTCATGTTGATATCTCAGCAAGAATACATTGCATATTTCAGCCTTTGCTCTTAGATTGTGGGATTATTGTATCTAATTTTGTTGTATTATAGGGTAGGCAGGGTGGGAAACCCTTTACTTAGCTTTTTCTTTGTGACCTTCATTGCTTCTCTGTTAAATTGTTTTGTGGTGATGTATCCTATGTTTGCAAGTATTTGGATGATTATATTTGTGGTCTTGTGGTCAGTCAGTATTGGCTTGTGTGTGTGGTTGGTTGAATAGAAGCACCAATACTTCTGCTAGAGTTTTTGTTACTCTTGAGGTTTGTCTCCTCTTGTGTACAAGTGTCAGTGTTGTTTGTAGGCTTGTTTGTGAACAATGCTTGCTGGTGGATCACATACCCACTGTAAAATGGTGTTCTTGTCATGGAGTAGAATGACTTTGATGAGAATTTGGGCAATTGTGAATGTTCTGTGTCACTGGTCTGTGTTTTTGAGATATACATGTTTCTGACATTGATTGCTTTTTGTCCATGCAGCGCTAGTGGAGAATGGTAAGTTCATGTTGGCTGCTCGAAAGTTCCGGCGGACCACCAGCACTGACTATGTCATATCCCTCAATGCTGAGGATATGTCACGGGGAAGCAACACTTACTTGGGCAAGTTGCGGTAAGAAGTTTTCTCTCTTTCTGTGTATGCCACCCTTTTGAGCACTTGCACTTGCCTTGATGCTTTCTGGATGGGAGGATCAAGTTTGCTCAGTTCTTCAAGATTAGAGCAGGAGGCACTTGTTTTGGTTGTGGGACATCTGATGAGTTCCAACTGTACAAGACCATTCTTCCTCTGCATGGTCTTACCAAGCCATGATGTGAGCAGTTCATGACTGCATTTCCTGTCTCCTGTCAGCCTTCTGGTTTCCATCATTTTGGATCATATGATGCCTTGGAATGTCATCCCAGATGCCTGTATGGTTGCAGGTCCAACTTTCTGGGCACAAAATTCACTATTCATGACAGTCAATCTCCCCACAGTGGAGGATTTGTTTCTACAAGCCGTCCTAGCCGGCGTATTGGATCTAAACAAGTGGCTCCACGAATGCCTGCTGGGAGCTACAATGTTGCACATATTGCATATGAATTGAATGTCTTAGGCACAAGGGGCCCCCGTCGCATGCAATGCACTCTTCATACTATTCCAGCCTCCTGCATGGAGTTGGGAGGCTCAGCCCCAACACCAACAGAGTTCTCTGCAGGCACTCTGGATGAAATCTCAATCCCACATTCCAGTGTTCTTTCTTCTCCAAGATCCAGGGCAGCTGTGGCTGATTGTAGCACCATTGACTGTGAATTTGCAAGTGGTCCCTTGACCAAAGATAGTCCCCTTGTGCTGAAGAATAAGGCGCCCCGATGGCATGAGCAATTGCAGTGCTGGTGCCTTAACTTTCGAGGGCGGGTCACAGTGGCCTCAGTAAAGAATTTCCAGCTTGTGGCTGCCACTGAACCAGCTCAACCAGTTGTTCAAAGTGACCATGACAAAGTTTTGCTCCAGTTTGGGAAAATTGGGAAGGACATGTTTACAATGGACTATCGATATCCCCTCTCAGCTTTCCAGGCCTTTGCGATTTGCCTAAGCAGCTTTGATACGAAGCTGGCTTGTGAATGACAGGTAAGCATTGGTGGCCAGTTGCTTGTGTATCTGAGGGATGTTCTGAATGTAAGAACATATGGAGGCTACATTTGCACTGGGCTGAATGGCAAGCCCTTCTTTTTTTTGTCTTGGACAGAGTAACAATAAATCTGTCCCTGATCACACATGGAACAATGCCATTCACCGCAGACCTGTAGAGAATCACCTGATAATGGGCAGATTCTGTAGGCGGGATTGACACGTGTATTCTCAATAGCAGCTAGAAGCTTGCATTCACCAAGGAATGTACATATTGGATTCTTGTGCTGGCTATCAGAGTTTGGGTTAGATCTCTTTAGTTATTAAGGCAGAGTATGACAGGGTATATGGTTTAGGCTAATAGCATAAGTGCAGGCGAGAGCTAAGTTCATGTTGCCATGGAAGGGAAAACTTCCCTTTTGAGAGCTATTATGATTTGCATCAGACCTTTTTTTTCTTCTTCTGTCAATTGTTGCTTACCTAGGCAGGCCTTGATTTTCATCAAGTGCTTGTGTAGCCCATGAACTAATTGTACTGACAAATCTTCTCCCCTCTTGTTGCAGTCCTTTGATTCTCAACTCTTTATATGAAGATCATCAGCCTATCAGATTTGAAAGTAGAATGTTTTGGTCCTCTCATTTCAGTTATTTGCTGGTTCAGAGGTCAGCTCTCAACTTCCAAAAAGGTTGCTTGAATTAATAACTATGAGTTAAGGTGTGTCTGGTCTCTTGATATCTTCACAGTAGCAAAACGCTTGAGATTTATGCTCTTGACTAATTAGATCCTCCTGGTATGCCAAAGTTTGTCACTCTGGGTCAGTCAACTTTGATAAGTTAAATATCTGAATGGCTGTGGTCCAGGTTGGGTGGATCTGCTCTCAATGAATGAGCACAAATCATTCAAGAGTAAATTGTAAGTCTCATAAGAACTCTACTGTTTTTAGGTTCTGTGAAATTCAAATTCTGCCAATTCCATCAAAATTTAGCAAGGAGTCAAAATGTGTGGGTGTTTTCTTCCTTCATATCCTGCAAGACAATGCTTTGGGCTCAAAATTGAGGTCTGTTGTCAAAAGTTTAGGATCAGGTTGGCCATTCTCAGTTTTTTCTGGTAATTTGGTGATGATCCATAGGAAGATGTAGGCAAATTAGGCGACATGCAAAATATGAAAGTAAAATTAGGCTATCTTCTTGAACCACGCATAGAAATCTGGTGATTTTTCTTTAAATTTTGGTAAAAATCTGGCTATTGAAAATCTCAAAAAAGCACCTGATTTTATAACCTTTTTTTTTTGTTAATGTAGCATTTTGGCTATAGGTAGCCAGCAGAAAAAAGGTTGGTCATTCATTATATCATGTTCATTTTGTTGCTGATTTCAAATCAGTTGCCAAAAAAGAAACATCTTTTGCTTGCTCCAAGTGAGTAAGCGCTTGAAGTTTTGAAAAAAAGTAAACATGAAAATTGTGGCTCAGGAAAAATAAAATGAGAAAAAACTTCTGAGCAATATTTATTTTTAGCTGAATTACCGCCACTTGGCAACCCAAAAAAAAATCCAGTCTGACTCATACAAAGGGTGTTTGTGAAAAACATGTGCCAGAATCAGCAGATTTGAAGGGAAAAAAAGTCTGAAATCGCCATATTTAGACAATATGTTCCAGAAGTCATAAAAGTATCGCAAGATTCTTTAAATTTTTCTAGTTTCCTTTTTGACCTGTAGCCAAATTGGCTATTTCCTCTTATGGATGATTGCCTATGTAGCTACATCACAAAAGTTGGAAAAAAAAAAAAGGCAAAAAAAAAAGCTCTGCTTATGAGGAGGCTATGGTGAAAATTTTCATATTATTGCAAGGAGTACAGTAATTTGTGCAATGCTAATTAATATTTGGTTTGCATCACAAAGACTTTAAGACAAAATACACTAGACAGCTATATCTCAAATTTTGACTTGCCCACAGATCCTTTGAATGCATTGGATGCTTGTGGGATAGGTCTCTTGCTTGTAATGTGGAGTATCTATAGGAGTGGGCTTTCAGTGGTAACCTTTCCCAAGAAAAGACTTCTGAACTCTATGGGTACACACACACCCAATCTTGTCAGAAAATATTTCAGATTGTCTCTCAAATTTTTACAGGTACATTTCCATTGATCTGGGTTGAACAAAATTTCATCCAAAATAATTTGTTCCATTTCACTCGGTGAGTCTGACCATTTGTTCAGATACACATTTTCAGCATAGTACATGTAACAGAATGTTAAGGCTCACTTTACACTAGGAGTCACGGCCAAAAAAGCTTAGGGCCAACTTTGAGCATTTTTGGATTGCAAATTGGCCCCAAGTTACTACTAAATGTTAGAACATTGATGTCAGGATATCAACAAATGTTGGAACATTGGCCCCAAGGGTTGCAAATTGGCCTCCCAAATTTGGTGGTTATGGCTTTTTTCAGCCTTGGGGGCCAATACAAGGCCATATAAAGTTCAGCATTTACTAGTAACTTGGGGGCAGATTGAAAAGTTTTTTTCAATTTCAGCCTTGACTCCTAGTGTAAAGCCCTTGGGGCCGATTTCAACTTTTGCACCAATAGGAATGCTGGATTTAGTTTGAACATTGGCCCTGACTCCTAGTGTAAAGCCCTTGGGGCTGATTTCAACTTTTGCACCAATAGGAATGCTGGATTTGAGTTGAACATTGGCACTGACTCCTAGTGTAAAGTGGGCCTAAGTAATGTGAATATGATGTACAGATGAAAGGTTTTTAGGGTATTGTACGAAGTCGCTGCATGTGTTAAACTTAGTTTCAGCCTTGCAATTGCAGCAAGTGTGGTGTTGGGAATTTATGTACAGAAGGAAGATCATGTTCAAGTTGGCATTAGTTCCGTATACACTACAATGGGGGAGCCTCACCTTAAACTTTAAACAGCTGATACAAATTTTTCCTTCTATATCTGCTCTTTCCTTACAAAGCACAATCTTCCATGTAGTAGCAGTCCACCAAGCACACCTTACAAAGCATAATCTTTCTTGTAGTTTATGAAGCACATATTTGGATTCTGAAAGGTGCATCTCCAAAGGCGCGAGATTTCAAATCAGGTCAAGCCTTTTAAGTAGGGGAAGGACCTTCTTTAAAAACCTGTCAGGTTTATGGACTAGGTGACTGGTGAGAGTGCACTGGTTTACCTTGAATTATCTCAATAGGAGAATGCATAGGTTATCTGACATTAATCATCCCTTGTGAGAATTGAGATGCCCTCTTTTCATCCATGTAGGGAGTGATTATGAAATCTTCATCCAATCAACAAAGGGTTATTGAACCACTGGACTAATGAGAGCCCAGGGTGGTGAGATATCTTGTGCTAACTAGCAGGATGAAACAAATGTCGAAGATTATGAACTAGGTAACTGGTGAGAGCGTACCCGTTTACCTTGAATAGTCTCGAGAAGAATGCATAAGTTATCCGACATTAATCATCCCTTGTGAGAATTGAGATGCCCTCTTTTCATCCATGAAGGAAGCGATATTGAAATCTTCATCCAATCAACAAAGGGTTATGAAACCATTGGACGAATGAGAGCCCAGAGTGATGATACCTTGTGCTAACTAGTAGGTCCCTAATGAAACGAATGTTGAAGATTATGGGTTGTAACTTGTGACCTGACAGCCAATAAGAGCATTGAAAAGCTGACTAGGGGTTGTTGTGTAGGGTAAGGTCCTTGTTAGGCTATGGTGTATAAGGCCTTAAAATATTTTGAAATGTCATCAGGATGTCATCACAATGTGACTAGTGTTTTGAAGTAAGGGAAGGGCCTATCTTTCAAACTTTCCAAGAAATTTTGGATAACTTGAACTCGGTTTACCAGCCTCCTGACATGTACTTGAGATCCCCAGAAGGCCCTCAAGTTAGGCCTTTACCCCCAATTGCACTACAACCAGTAAGCACTAGTCTCCAGAAATAAGCCAATCTTGACAATGGTCCTCATTAAGTATAAATGACCAACATAGATAAGGAGGATCAAAATGAGTACCTTCTGCTTCCTTAAGATCTTTTTGATGGCAAACATTGCTCTGAAGTCTGAACTTCAGCCCTATTATGGTGAATGCAAACAACCTGAAACCCTAAGCACCTAAACCC
>Ga0209208_10012807_pt1 | contig 10564 bp, 7 predicted proteins | sample S1TSphfallax_3_FD_187694 | JGI IMG/M metagenome (GOLD analysis project Ga0209208, IMG submission 187694) | Host-associated microbial communities from peat moss isolated from Minnesota, USA - S1T2_Fd - Sphagnum fallax MG (SPAdes) (version 2) | ecosystem: Host-associated > Plants > Peat moss >... | reverse complement strand
TTGGTCCAACATTGATTCTAACAAAAGTAGCAAAAGAAAAATCCAAAGAAAAAAAGTTTTCATATCCAATCATCCATTCAATCATTTGTTCATCCATCCGGGCATTCATTCATGCATCCAATTCTGAAAAACTCCCTTCACTTTTGGCCCTCCCTTGATGAACCCCAACTCCAAGCAACCTGGTCCAACCTTGATAATGTTTTTTCTTCCCCTCCTCTTTGCTACCCCACTTGGGCCTACCTACACACCTCCTCGGTTTCAAACTTCAAACCTTGGCTTCGTGCCCTCTCTCAAGCTCATCCACCATTGCCATTGTTGTGTTCCTCTCTTTTCTTTTGCCTTGGGACATATGAGGAGCACAAGGTCATCATTATCTTGTCTTGATCATCCTCTTCATGTATGTTTTGATGACTTTGTTCTCAAAGATCTTTCGTTGTTTTATTTCTTTGTGTTTAAAAAGAAGAACTTTGCACTTTCTTTGGTAGGGTGAGTTCCAATTGTGTTGTTCTTTGGTTTTGTATAAAGAAATGTGTATTTCCTTTGGTATGTTACATTTGAAGCTTGCAACATGACAACAATTTTGTTTTGTTTTTAGGGTTCCTTTGGTTGGTTGCACTTGAAGATTGCAGTATGATAACAATTTTCTTTTTTAATGATAGGTTGCACTTGAAGCTTGCAATGTAACAACAATTTGAGTTTTTTTTTCAAGGTTGCAATTAAAGTATTTTATTCACCTTCGATGACAACCCATTGACACACCAGCTTTAAGCATGTGTCATGAACTTTTCAAAAAAATTATGTTCATGGAAAAAAAGTCATTCTTCTCTTTTTCATGGCAAATTTGGAATATTTGTTCACATAATCTATCTTTCACAACTCTATAAATTATATTATTAAAATTATTGAGATTTCTCCCAAACAAAAACTAGCCTACCCATTATTAAAGTGTTTATAAAATGATTAAAATGTTTTCTTTTTGAATCCAATAATGTTTTAAAAATTCTCTTTTTTAAAAAATTTAAAATATATGACCTATTTTAATTCTCTAATGGTTTGTGGTGACCTTGATATTTCCTTTTTCTTTTCTCATTCAACAATCGTATGAACTTAAACATCTTCAAAATATCTTGAAAATGAAAACAAACAATCAAGGCATTATAACCTCTTCAAAGAACATTGTTTTGAATGACAAAGATCAACCCATACAAGGATTATGAATATCTTCATTGATCAATGTTGACATCATGCACTTGGAAGTTGGTAGGTGGTTGCATGGGAAGGTCAAGATAATACCTACTTGATGTTCTTGCAATAACCTCATCAACTATCACTAACATCACGAATGTGGTGAATATAAGGTATTGGGGGGCATGGAGAACAAACTAATACCTAGTAAATGTCTTGCGATATTTTTGTCAATCAACATTGGCATCATGTACTTGATGAGTGTATAGGTAGGCAAGGGGGGTCAAATTAGTACCTATTTAATGTTATTGCAATATCCTCTATCACATAAATGGTGGGTAGGCATGTTGTATGGTGGGGGAAGATAAATTAAAATAAGAAGTGAGGTGGAAAAGTAGGTCTTTTAGGTGGGTAAGAAGGGGGGTTAATGAACATCTAGGCAAATTTATGGTCTAATCATTCCTTTTTATTCTTTTTCTTTTTTTCTTTTTATCCATTAGAGATAATGGGTTTTACAAAGGCAACAATAGCTTCCAACTGGGAAATGGTAATAATAGTATTCATGTGACAACAACAATAGTAATGTCAAATTTCATTGCAACTACCAGAAGAAAAAAAACGTGATAACGACAAAGGGAGTTGCAGGGGTTTCTTTGTGAAAGGAGGATGGTGGATGTTAGGCTAAGTGTACCTTGCTAAAAGTGCACATTTTTTCAAAGGTAAAAGTCATGCAACATAGGTTACACCTAGGAAATGATAATATTGTAAAACAACTAAGGTCACTATGTTAGGCGGGGTGAGGTTGTTGATGTCCATAATCCTCATTAACATCAACAACACTTGTGGAAAAAAAATATGTAAAGTAAGGGGGATTTCTAAAGAAGTGCATTTTAAGAACCCAATAACAACGTAAAATACAAAATGATGCCGCCAAGGATCTAAAGAAGAAGGGGTTTCTACTTTGGTTGTGAGGCCCACCAACAAATTAGTACAAATTAGAATTTATATTTGGGTAAGATTTGCATTACCTACCACTTTTGTTGGTTGGTTATTTAGTTGGGTAGGTTAAAACCAATTTTGATTTCTAGCTATTTACTTGGTTGGGCAAATTAAAACCAATGTTGGTTACCACTAATTTGTAGTTAATTCTAGTTCTCGGTCTAGTTTCTTATGTGAGGTTTAGGGTCTAGGATTTAGGGTTGTGACTAAATGAGATGAAAATTTAGGTTTTTGATTAATTGGAGTGACTCGAGCTTTGTTAAGAATGATAAACCCCACATTTTCACCAACCTTGAAGTAACAACATGTATCATAGTTAAAATTCAATGTTGAAATGGTCCCCATGGATCATTGTTATCCCCTTTACTTTGCTTCAATTAGTATCTTCACCATCACATGCTACATTAGTACAAACATTACCCCTCATTTGTTAGATCAAGCATGAGCTCTTCACCACCCATTGGTGTCCATTATCCTCCCCCCCCCCACCATGTCGTACATGTGGTCATATTTACGTAATAAAGGTAGGATTAGCTTGCCACTAATTAACATGTTCCACCCATAGGTAGTCATCAATTATAGGGGTTATAATGCTTCCAACATTACCAAGTTCACCTCCTTCTACTTAGGCATGGATTGCATCTATATATATTATTGACATTTTCCATTTGGGTCTACCATACCTTGTTTGTACCACCATATTTCATATGCTTTCCATGGTTACATCTAAATGTGTTTTTTGGAATTATCACATTAGGTGGGCTAGTTCCATGCATGACTCAAACTTGTAAAACCATTTTGTATTAGGGCAATTTTGTGAAGTTGGTAGGTCAAGTCCTTATGTTCTTATAGGTGATGTTGCCTACCCAATTAGGCCTTGGATGTTTCGCCCACACAAATGGCACAAAGATGGATTAAGCCAAAAGAATATTATTGGAATTTTATCCAAAGTTTAACACAAATGTGTGTAGAACAAGCATTCGGACTTTTGAAAGGCCTAGAGGATTTTGGTGAAGCAAATGGTTTTGGCATTGACATTGTTTCCTAACATTGTGTGTGCATGTTTCACAATTTATGCATTCTACATGGAAATAATTTTGATGCATAATGGATCAATGATGCTCAGTGAAGCACATGATAATTTGAATGCATTGATTTTATGACAATGGATACCAAAAAGAGAAGTAGTGACCCAAGACTCCATTGACACACTTCAAAGCATACATTGAACAATGAAAAAGTCATTGAATCATGTGTTAAAATCACCAAATTATGCATTCCAAGTTTCAATGAAAAGTGATGGCAAGACTACAAAGGAGCTTGCAATTTGGAGAGATGTCATGGCGAAATTATTGTTTGAATTTCATAAGAGAAAACTAATTGACATTATGTTTAATTAAAAAACAACTAAACATTTACATCCAGCCCTTTTTGGCCAAGAGGTTGGTCTCTTTTTAAACATTAAAATCAACTATAATAACAAATGACATATTCTTTCCCTTCTTTATTTTGTCCATTTTGTTTTTGTTTTCACCATGTCTAGTCTTTTTTGTTTTCCTTCATATGTTTTCTCTTGTCTTTGTTTGTCAATAATCATAAAACTTTGTATTTTTAAATTACAAACCCCCTTCTTCCCATTTTATGAATGAAGGTATGAACATAATGACCATTAGTTTTCAACATTTTTAACATCTTGACCAAAAATTGAATTGAAATTTGGGGTTTGGTGTTTTTTCTAGGGGGTGCAAAACAAAGCAATTGACAACAATAGACATGCTTTCACATTTCCCAAAAGAAGAAAGCTATGGGTATTGAAATGTACATCGGATTGATTTGTTTTATGTTTGTCTTTAATGCACCAACACTAAGAATTATGGATTTGGATCATGAATTTTGGATGTCATTTCATTTGAAACATCTTCTTGGCCCATGGTTTTTGTACATGACTAACATTGAAAAGTGTCAAAATCAACTAATGGGAAAGAGATTGTCCATATAATGAATTGTTCCAAACAACTTATTTAAATTTGAAGCTCATGTTTCAAAATCTCCAATTGCCTTTCAAATTTTTCTGTCCTTTGGCCTTCCAGATGTTAAAATAAGTTGAACATTTATTATTTTTCGACATGTCATTGAAAGTCTAAAGGAATATGGTGAGAATCAACTTGTTTCCAAATGGTTTGATGCATGCAAATGCAAAACCTTGTTTTGTGGGATATGATTACAAGGTTGAAAGGATCTATTTTCCATGTAATTTACTAGGACTCACTTGTAAACAATCAAATGCCAAGAAGAATATGCACAATAATCACTTTATCTTTGTGTGTTGTTGGTTCATATTGCAATCTCTTACTTTTCTGAAGGATTATTTCTAGTGCCTAAAAACTAGTTAGGCATTCTCTTGAGGTTCAATATCTTTTAGCATGCATGCCCATGACATATAGATTGTGAGCACTTTCAAAAAACTATATATGCATCTCATAGGAACATGCGTCATTATAGCTCTTGAAACTTGAAGGAAATTTGGAAGTTCTCATCAATTATCTCATGTTAATTAAATGCCCTAAAAACCATAATGTATTAATTTTAAATCGCTAAAAATGGTGATGCACAATTTGTTTTCAATTCTTTGAATCAATGCGAAGCAAAAAAAACATTTTTAATTTCTATTATATCCAAGTACATTTGGTGTCGCATGGGGAATTACATGATTTTGACATATGAAAAATTGAGCATCTCAATTAGCATTACCATTGGAAAAGGTGATCAAACAATTTAAAAAGTGACAATTGTAGGTTGAAAGGCGTCAATTAAAGAAATGTGAAATTGGGTTTCGTCTTCTTGTTGTTGGTGCCAACTATTCATGTGTAAAATAGGTACCTTAATGTTCAAGATTGTAGGCAAAGAGTGTAAGTCCATTGACAAAGCATGAGATTAGACTCCTCTACCTATTACTATTAATAACAAAAAATAAATAAAAGATGGAATTTTGCTTCTTGGAAAAGAAAAGACAATTTTTTTAACCCAACTTGGGATAAATGCAACCATGTAAACACATATGACATTGCAAACACAAAATTTCCATGCAAGACTAGGTTTCTCATTCAACATAAACATTGTGAAATTCAAGATATTTTGAATACTAGACTTGACAAGAAAAATGGTATGATTTCGTTCAAATTAATAAAAACAACAAAATTGATTCAAATGTTGCAAATGTTAACATTAAAACACTTATAACAATGAGTAAGCATGACTCAAAGGCTCATAAAACTCATTGGTTACAACCCAATTTTGTACAAGCATGCAAATGTGCATCCAAGAAGTGCATCATGGAGCCATATGTAATTGCTACATTACATACATGAAAAAGTTTTATCCAACATTTCATAAATTTTCAACAAGTTTGGACATGGTTTCTTGCATGCTCTTGAACAATAAAAATTTGGCATCTTCAATAGCCTTCATGTTTTCCATAAAATAAATTCCATTCTCTTGAACTTTTTGCAAACACTCATTCAACAAATTTTCATCTTTTATTTTCTTTTCTTTGGAACATGTCAAGGATGACTCCTTCTTGACCTCTTCAAGTTTCACATCTATTGGAAAATCTTTATTGAGTGGAATAGTAGGTTGGACACCTTTACGTTCATGAGCTATTCCATGGACGTGTGAAATGACATTAAGGCGGTCAAATGTGTATTCATCAACTAGTAAGTACCACTTATAGTCCTTAGATTTCTCATTTCATGACAAAGCCTTTATGGATTTATCATACTTGTAATGTTTGCAAATTTGTTACCATTTTTTTCAATAAGCTTTGGCATCCTTAATAAAATATAGACAATTAGCTACTAATTTTGCTTGCAATTTACTCCAATTGTCAACACTTGCATATACATATCACTAAAAAATTAAATGAAATTTGAAATTGCACATTGAAACAACAAAGTGAAAAAATTTGAATTATAACATTCAAAAAGTTGTATAGGCATACCTTATTTTGGTGCAGAACGTTATGCATTTCACCACACAATGTGATGAGATGCACCATTCAATGCCCCTTCCAATGGCCTCTTTGTTTGATTTTTTCAATTTGTTATGTAGTAAGATGTTTCAAATATGATTTCCCCTTCTCTTTCTGTTTAATTGTTTACTACTTCATGGTAGGAGAATGCAAATTGACAATGGTGGTTGTTGTAGGCACTTATGTGGATTTATTTTTCATGGACGTAGTGCCCCGAAAAAGCTTGGCAAAAATGGTTGCACACATAGTGTTATAAAACTTATAAGATTAGGGTGAAACCAAGGGGAAGAGAATCTTCCAAATTATGGCAATGCAACTTGATGATGCATTTGTGGAAATGGAAGAGAAGGACGTGTTGTAGAAACATTTGATGTTTTTAAAAATTCACTAGTTTTTGCATGGTTCTCCATCTTTCCTACAAGATAAGAGTGTGATGCTTGTGTGGTTGTGACATGAAAATAAAGTTGTTTGGTTATGGCACAAAAAGAAAGTTGCTTGGCTATGGCACAAAAAGAAATAAAGAGAAATCAATTTGGCTAGGGTATGAAAAGAAACATAAGGGATCAAAGAAATGATTTCATGCCTTACAATTTTGCTATTCTAGTGGTTCAAGCCTAGAAGTGCGTGAAGTTTGGGACTTTACCACTTCACTAGCCACATGGGAATCCATTCTTATGGATTTTCAATCATATGACCTAAGGAGAAAGGCAAATGAAAAAATATACACCTAATGACACAAACCCTTCATCTATTTTTTGTTCCATATTTCCACCCATGTGAAGCAACACTTAAATTTGTTTTTCTCTTTTTACTTTTTGGTTTAGCCCATTGCCCTTCCCTTCCCTTTTGACTATTTTCGGGGGTGATTTTTTGAATTTTTCTTTGTAATTCTAACCACACCAACCTACCTACGTATATGTTGCCCTAACTTACTCGCTAACAACCCTACCATTATAATTCAATTAATTACATGATTAAAAAAAAAATTAACCAAAAAAAACCTTGTATATAAAAAAGTAGGGATGAGAGCCCATCCATAAGAAATACAAGGTAAATAAAAACACAAAAACACAATCCATTCAAAAACATAACAATCATGACACTACTAATACACAAATTTAAAAAAAAATCATAAATTAAAAAGGTGTCGTTTACTATATACCAATTAATGATGAAAGTGCATTAATTGCAATGTGTGTAAGAGATGAGCAATGTAGGCCTCCCAATTGTGGCAACATGATGGAAAATTCCAACTTGCACACATTAAAGGTCTATGATGGACACACATTATTAATAATAAGAAATAAACATCATGTGAATTAAAGAGGATCGTTAATGATGAGCTGTAGTGGCATGAACACAAGTAGTCAAAAGATATCCAAAACAATAAAACAACCATAAGTTTTTATGGCAAGGGGAGTGAAATTGTCTCCTAATGTGCATTCTATGTATGAACAGGTCTTTTCATGAACAACAATTGTTGCTACATGCATTGTCGTGGATGATGCACATTGTACCATATCCAAACATGTTGGATCAACTATGAAAACACCCTCTAAGGTCTGAAATCCCTCTTTAATGATAAATAACACCGTATTACTCAAAAAAGAAGCTACCTCCACTTGCTTGCTTTATTACAACTATTCAAGTAATAAGTAATAAGTCACACAAAAAAAATAAAAAATGGATAGGGTTTACTATCTAATAATATACTTACCATCTTATTTATAGGCTATTCTAATGGAACCAAAGGAAGAAAATATAGAAGGATAACATGTGAAATGAACATAATTAGAGAATAACTACTCTTTTAAGGTTTTATAGTACTTTTAATGCCCTTGGATGTTGCCCTAGTGGGTCTAGAGGCTTCCCATAGTTATTGTCCCCACCTTAACAACATTTGTAGACCCTTTGGTAACCTTACCTATTGTTTGTAGCACCCCAAAATGCCTCCCCAACGTTGTTTATTATCGCAACCCTAGCCTTGGGCTTGCGACCAAGGCAAGGGCTTACAAAGGTGTGGGCCAAGTATGAAATTTGGGAATTACATTTCATGCTCCCTATAGTGCAAAAGAGTGTGAGGGAATGAACCTTCACACTCCCAAGTGAGTTCCCACTTTGGGAGTTAAAGTCCTGATGGATTCTCAAACTTTTAGAGAACAATTTTAGAGGTCAAAACCCGTCAAATGGAGGAGTTCCTTATATCATTGGAAAGGTCTTGGAACTTAGATGTCTAAAATAGGCTCATATCACCCATTTGAACATTTAACACACAAGTTATAGTCAAAAGAAGGGTCGGGAGTCAAATTGGCAATTTGTCTCCTAACCACTAAAAGTTGGGAATCACCCCGATTTCCTTATGTGCAAGTGGTGTGCAACATATTGTTGGAAAGCTCTCAACAAGGGCTATAACTTTGTTTATACCTCATCTTAATCCAAGGTTTGCACGCAAAATATGGGCCCCCAAAGTTGTGGGAATCCCAACTATGGGAATTTCAAAACTCCCATTTGGGAGTCTTGGGACAAAATGACATTTGGGTGCTAGTCCTATGGCTAGGCACAAAGTATATTATAAGGGGGAAGGTGGTATCTTCCCCCAAGTCCAGGCCGTGATGAGTTTTATGAGTTTGTGTTTTTGCTCGTGGTTTGTCCATGCACCAAAGTGTTACAATTATGCATTAACCAACTTATTGTTTGGTTTGTGCAGGTTCGTGTGAGTAAGATAAGTTCTTGTCAATCTTCCTAGTCTCATCCCAGAGCTCTAACGCGGCCCTCTACCCCCACAATGTTGCAAGCTAGGGAATGCGCCCCAAGTCTTTTTCCTTCCATTGTTTTCACCTTTAGACTTGTAGTTGAGTCCATCAAAGAGCTTGGGGGTGCGTCATTTATCATCTGTACCAAGTTGCATCCATTCATGGTCATTGCTTACCACTTGAAATAGTCCCTCCTAATCTATCAACTATTACTTTTAGGTGTTCCCCTTCTTCATATAGCCATTTACTATTTATTACCTTCCTATGGTAACTAGTTCTTTATTATTTGAAAGGCTACCACTTATTATGCCCTTTTGCTTTCTATTTTAAAAGAATTGTAGAATTATCATGGAAAGGGCTAACAACACCTTGTATATTCTTAAACTACATTACTTCCCACATCTCCTAGAATTATATATATATACAAAACACATAGACATTCTTCAACCATTTTCCATTAAAATCACACACAAATACAAATACATTTGCACACTACACTTTCCTCCTTAGTGTTACAACACACACTTTTCCAAGAGAGTCATCCATTCCCACAACCAACTACAAAGTTTCAAATACCTAAAAGGTCCTCCAAGTCTTCCTCTAATACTTTTTCTTCACAAATTCACACAAGGCCCACATTGACCTCATGAAAATAAGGCCTTTATATTAATCATTTCTTTAAAATCTTTTAGGTGATTGGCTAGATTACCCCTAACCACTCATTAATATGAACTACATAATCCCACTAGCTTCACCCTTTTGGTAAAGGACGGTAAGTCTATCACTAATAATTATTAATTATTATGATGTTTATGGTATTAACTAGTCTAAAGATTTCCACCCTTTAACATAGGGAATCCCATGAAGTGATTAAAAATATTTTGCAATTTTTTTCATCATATTTAATGATGGCCACTTGGTTTATGGTTTTTTCATACTCATTTTTATTGCAAAAAAGAATTCAACAAAAATGTTTTGATTAGTTGAGAGGCCTACTCCGAAAAGATTTGTAGTCATTTGCACCTTTGTTCTAAGTTGCCAATCTCAAAATCCCTATGGCAACTTTAGTTTCTAATCAAATTGTAGAACACATGCTTATATATTTTCTTAGCATCAAAGGAGCGACTTGGGAACATATGAAATTGAAAGTCTATTTTGACACCCTTGGTTTTGAATTCTTTGACATTGAAGGATGTAGACAAATATAACTCATGATATCTTTGCACTTTTACACGAGCAGAAAAATGATGAGATTTGGATTTGAGTTGTTTCAAGGAGTTTGCATAAAAAATTGCACATGTTGCAAATGAGCTTGAATAACAATCACCTTTGGAATTCTACACATCTCCAGATAGGCAAACATAATCGCTTGAATGCCTAAAATTGCTAGCAAAAATCGTTTCATGTTCATGATCTCTTCCATATTTGAACAACACACGTGGAATCCCCCAACATGATTTTTTAAAAAAAAATTCAAAAGCATGTCAAAAAAATAATACCCATTCATATGCTTAAAGGAGAAATATAACACTAGAGCTTCCAAGGATTCAAGATACACTTGTTACGAAAGGTGAAACAAACAAAAACTTCTACCACAAAG
>Ga0209208_10012806_pt1 | contig 10565 bp, 5 predicted proteins | sample S1TSphfallax_3_FD_187694 | JGI IMG/M metagenome (GOLD analysis project Ga0209208, IMG submission 187694) | Host-associated microbial communities from peat moss isolated from Minnesota, USA - S1T2_Fd - Sphagnum fallax MG (SPAdes) (version 2) | ecosystem: Host-associated > Plants > Peat moss >... | reverse complement strand
CCCTTTGCCCCTCTTAATAGCAACTATGAACAAGAGAGAAAAAAAAAGTATAAACAATAAACTACATACTTGCTTCATTTAATCAAAGCCAATCCAACAATAAGCTCTGTTCTCTAATTCTTCACCTCTTAGTTTAGTTTCATTTCAATGTTTGCCTTTGGATCTGACCAGGGTTTTTGTTTTCAATTTTTTAATATTAAAAAAATTCAAAAAATTGAATTTTCATTATGTAAACATAATTACAAAAATTTCCAAGAAAAATATTCTTGACAAAAATTCTCAGAGAAAAAAATAACAGTAAAGCAGACTCAATGCTTTGGTTGCTATTGCTAACTCTTTTAATTCGAGCCAGGGTTTTTGTCACACAACCCACATTCTCTCCAGTTTGTCAGCAAGGGAGTTGTTGGTGTAGCAGACTGCAAACACATGGTCTAGTGTTTTTGCTCATGTGATATCCATTGCACAACAAAGACTTGGCAAGATTTTTCTAGTGTTGTTGGAGGGCACCTTTCAGCTCATAATATTTCCTGTACTTGTTATTTCCAGCACTTGTTATTCAAAAAAAACAAAAAACAAAAAACAAATTCCCCCTTCCAAAACCCATTTTTATAATTTAGTTGAAAATATTTTCAACGATGAATATTACTCAAATATTACACCATTTTCCAAAAATTATTAAATCACCTCCGTAATTTATTATGCTGGTTAGAGTAACAATTTCCAACCCAAGCAAGCACCATCATTCTGCTGATCCCCCTTGATTCTTTTACTAGGCCCACTACATGGAACATAATAAGCATTCTTGTGCATGAAGTGCATGTTTACTGTATGACATTTTCCATTTCAGAACAATCTGCTCTGAGCTTCTTACAAGTGCTTCATATATGATACAAGTCATACAAACTGCATGGCCAATGCTTGACACTTACATTAGGCTTTGATGGTATACACAATTATACACTTGTTCCGGTCCCCAAAATAATTATAATTATGAACTCATTAAAATAATAATTTAAGATCTGATTTTAAATAGTAGTGGGTTTTGTGATTTGGCATTGCATCAGCTTCTACTATAGAAAATATATTTTCAAATATAACATTCAAGAAAATTTGGTATTTTTGTGATGTAACCTTAGAGGTGACCATGGATAACACAATTTAGCCAAATCTGGCTATGAATTTGTTTTTGCAAAAGTAAAGACATTTAAGGCATCAATCTGTATTCTTGGTTAAATATTGGAACATGATGTAGAATCTGGCAATTCTTTTTTCTTGATTAAAAGTTCAATAGTCAAACACCCCAAAAATAATAATAATAATAATAAATTATATATATATATAATTTATTTATTTTAAATAATAATAATTCCAACCAGTAGAAAGCAAAATGCATGCTGGACCAGCCATATAATTTCTATGAATCGGGGAGGGGGCATTTCTAGGAGGTAATATTCATGTAAATAACATGGCCTCCCAATAACACAATATAATTTCTGCCAAGTTATTACGTTTGTATCCCTAACATTTGACTTTATTTGCAATGTTGTATAAAACCTACCTTGGTCAATTGTGAAAGGAAAAATGGATCAGATTTTTGCTTGAAAGTCTCATTTTCATGAATGCTTGAAAGAAACAAGATCATTTGTATGAATGATTGACCATTTGAGTGTGTACTGGGGTGAGTAGAACACATCATTTTTTGATATCCAAATTGAAAAACTTGATGGTCACAATTTTCTCGCACTTATTTTGAAAGTGGCGAGTTTTTTTGTATATATAAAAAGGTTGTTTGAACATGATGATTGTTTGAGTTTTTTTTTGGTTTTAAACTATTTAAATGGTTCATGGAGTGATAATTTCTAACATTAGATTGATTGATTTATTTAATTTTCCATGTAGTATGTGCAAAGATTGCAAAGATGCATGGGACAATTTAAGTGCAAACTTTGACATGAAAAATGTTATTAACATCTTGCAATTTGAAGAAGAATAACTTCACATTTCAACTGAGTTCTCAGTCACGGATTCACATTACCGCAGACACTAGGAACACAAAAAGTGGAGTTTGCAAATGGCCACATAATACGACCCCAAAACCGGGTATGTATCTAGTTAGATATCCATATACATAACCACAATTGACAAAATCTAATAATCAAACTTTATGGATAACCAATCCATATCCAGGTATAATATATCCGGATATATAATCACAACTGGCAAAATCTAGTAATAAATTTTTTATCGATAACCAAAAATTACTGGTTTGATGGTAATATGTAAAGAGGTGTAGGTATCACAGGTTCAATGTAAGTTATAAGCAGCAGGAACACTAGGGTCAGTTTTCACATGGACAAAAAAATTATAAATATATTTTTAAAGATTAATAATTCTTTTTTCAAACAATTAATAATTTAAAAAAATCTAAAATCATTATTTTTTTCAATGATCTACTTATGATATTGTCATATGAGTAGTAGGGGAAATTATTCAGAGTGTAAACTATGATAATTATGATGATTTTCAACATGGCAACTTCATAGTTTTACCCCCCAAAACAATTGTTTCACTATTATGAGGATTATTTAATGATAAAACTGACCTGAAGAGGGGGGAAAAGCATAGTATCCATATTATGATTGAGTAGTGACAAAAGATGCACTAAAGATGCAACATCTTGCAGAGCAGGAGCCAGTTGTGAACATAATGAGGTAACAGACAACAAGACTAGTTATGTCTGCAACAAGTTTGAAGAGATCAGCTTGTTAAGCCACCCACCCATTTGCATGGATGGGGCTGTCAGATCAGATCAGATCACACCTTATCAGGCAACTCCTCACTTGCTCAGCTTGTAGTGAGTGAGTGAGTGAGGAGGTGCAGTAGTTTTAATCCCTAGAGAACATGGTAGTTAGCTGGAGATGACTAGAACTTCCCCCCAATGACAAAATTGGGTAGCCTAGCTTCTTCTTCTTTTTATGACAAACTTGTGACAAACTTGATGAGATGTTTGTGTGTCACTCTGGAGTGAGGGACATAGGTGCAGTGGGAAGCACATTCTTCTGTCTGCCATTTAAGCCCTAAACGCCTAGTAACTCAAAAATGATTTTTAAATTTTTTTTGGGGGGAATTTTAATTGATCTAGCAAGCAGAAATGGATTCATTTGGGGATTCATTGTGCTTTCCTCCTTCTTGGATACTTTAGGGTTTAGAATCCAGTTATTTGGGAGTCCTTCTTGGATGCCTGTGAAAACCAAGGGAATCAAAGCATAGAGTACCTCTGACCCCTTGGGTTGGATTCTCTCTCTCTCTCTCTCTCTAACACTCTGATCAGTGGCACTTATAAAGTGAGTTATAAATGTGCAGATCAGACGCTGTTACCCTAATGGGTACCCTGCAAAAGCAATCAGTGTCTTCTCAACACATCATTCCTAAAAGTCTGTGATGGATATAGGAATCAGGATTGGATACAAGTTCTCCACCACCATCACAACCTGCCTTTTGCTTTTGTTGGCCTTGGTATTTGTGTTTAGATTCATTATAGAGTATAGTAGCTTAAGGCATTTTTATAGGCCCCTAGGTAATAAATAATAGGTCCATTTTTATATGCACATTTTTGAAAGATGATATTTTGGCTTGTTGTTGAAACTTTGAGATTAGTAGTTATAGAGTGATAATAATATCTTGAACGATTTTGGTTTCTTTTAGACTATTTTTTTGAAGATTATATTTTTGGATGGTGAAATATTTGAGTTTTCATAATTCTTCTTTTTGCCTACAGAATACTTTTTAAAGTAATTAGCAAGGCCACAGTGTGACACACGCCTTGTTATGAATGAGAATAGTGAGTAGTAAGCCCTCCCTCTTATCCAAACTTAGTTCAAGGTACATTCTAACCAGGCTAAGGTTTATGGCCTTTTTGCCTCATGGGCGGTGGTGCTATGGGGGAAGTCATATTAAGGGGCTCATAGGCACCCACATTTTTGCCCTTTTGCCTCAGGTGTGAATCTGTATAGAGGAAGGCACTGCTGTCAGTACCTCCCATCCCCATGAACTGAGGACGGAAGGCACTAACAGCAACACCAGCACCTTCTTCCCCCCCCTTCATTTCATCCAAGGACATCCATGCCTGACATTGCCTGTCAATGCCTACCGCCCGTGAATCAAGGACCAAAGGCACTAACACCAGTGCCTTCCCCTTCATAACATCCAACAACATCAATGGCTGTGTTCACAAATCTGTGTACTTTTTTTTATGAGAAATTTTCTGCTCCCCATCAGAGCAGGAAAATCCACCTTGTAAGGTGTATCACAAACTTGCCCCCTCCATGTATTTGAGTTTTTACAACATTTTAATGATATGTTTGAAGTTAAATATTAATAAAATGTTTATACGATCATTGATATGCTCTTATGATGACATTGTAACATATTGTGACGATTAATCATTGCATTACAACCTCAATATGACTTCATATCAATAATTAATCATTGTATTACAATCTCAATATGATTTCATATCAATAATTCATGAACAATTCACTAGCACTTAATTTTGAAGACATTGTTAAAGTGCTGTACAAGGAGAGAGCAAGGAGTTTGTGATGCCTCTCTAAATGTGAATGTGTTTCTCTGAGTGTGTTATGAAAAGCTGAAAGAACCAGCTAAAGGATTGCCGATCATCTTAATAGTTCTTTCATGAAAATCTAAGGTTCTTTGAGGTGTTTGAAAGAATTGTGACCAGTGATTCTTTGAATTTTTATTTTTTTTTCAAAGAAATGGAACCTAATGAACTGAAACCAATGGTTCTTTAGAAATTCAAAGAACCACCCAACACTGCAAAAATACTCCCCACCACCCGCCCGCAAGGAGCATTGTCAATGGGTGTGCTATATGGGGCCAGAGTAAACCAGCACCCATCAGCCCACCAAGTAGGATGGATGGTACCTGGACAGGAAACAGTTTTCTGTTGAATTCCATGCTGGTCAACTAACTGTGTACTAGCCAGTGTTGGCCAGTTCTTTACTCTTATAAAGAAGCTTCAGTTCCGGTTCTAAAAACTGAACTCCAAGAGTTCCCTTTCCAGTTTTGAAAGCAGGCCTGGTTCCAGTCTGGTTGGTAGTAACCACTGGATTGGAACCAGCAGTTAATTGCACCATAACGCCCAGTTCTAGTGACCTTTTAGTTCCAGTTCCACATGGAAATGGAACTGGGAACGTGGGTGCAAATTCTTTACAAAGAAAAAAAATCCAGTTGCAGTTTTGGTTCCAGTCTTGAAAATCAGACCCAGTTTCTCAGTTCAGTTCTTAGAAACCAGAACCAGAATCCGTAGTCTTCATCCCTTAAAGGGATGTTACTCACTCACGGCCACAGTGAACCATGCAGGATGAATGGTAAGCGGTCAAGAAACAGTTTTCTGTTGGGTTTCAGTTCTTTAGCTAACCATGGTGGTTAGTTAGCTCAGTTGCTTTTTTTTTTTCTACCTACCTACTGACAACCCACAAGCAGGCTGTTAGTAGGTAGGTAGTAAAAACAGCCTTTACCTATGTATAAACCATCTACTTACCTAGTACTTACTACCTATTTTTCCTACCTATCTACCTATATATGAGACCTATTTCCTATAGAATTGGTTACCAAGGTGAAACTCAATATTAACTCAGTTGAGGTTCATCCACAACTGAGTTGTAAGGGGCATCCAATGGATGGTGTACTGGTGGGTGCTGGTTCATTGTGGCCCTCACCCAACACTAGTACTATTCAGCTACATGTATCTACTTACCTATCTACTATCTACTTCTCGAGTAGCGGTGTTTTTGTTGCCAATTTGTGATGTAGTGAGACTGGCAATCATCCATGTGGAGAGATTTAGCCATATTTGGCTATAAACAATATATGAAAATTAAAATTTTAAACATCCTTCTATATTTTGACTACTTACTTGCTTGAAGCATGTATAAAAAAATTTGGGGTTTTTTCTTCTTTTTCTTTTAGTTTGACTTTTGGGGATTGAAAATCTCAAAAAGGACTTCATTCTAGCACTTTTAATCTCGATTTTCACTTTGTGAGGAAAATTTTCCACTAAAAAACTATGCTGCCTAGAAGGTACCAAGTGCCTCACCTATATACTAACCACTTGATTTCCCTACCTAGTTTAGTTCAAGTAAAACCATTGTTGTCAATTAGCTATGGGATAGGAATATAATAATAAAAATGTTCCATGTTTACAGTAGTGTTGGGCAGTTCTCATTTTAATTTTATTTTAGTGAGAACTGGTTTCAATTTTCTCATAGAGTTGTAACAATCAGCCCCAGTTCTTTTTTTTTTTAAATAGTTTTATGAGAATTGTCCAAGGTATCAAAATTTTATTTTAAAAAATACAGCCAATTCTCAAATTATCAGTTTTCATAAATACAAAAATAATTGATTATTTCCTTTGGGTTTTTTGAATAGGTACCAGAGGCACTCCTCTCTGTTTTTTTAAAAAGTTTTTAAAATATAAAATGGTTGATTCTTTGGACAATATGACAAAACACAAAGTACTTAACAGTTGGGATGTCTGAACATTGCACATTGCCATCTGTTGTTGATTGATGGAAGCTCCCCTATCTAACATGTACTCTCCATTCTAGTGAGGTCTACATGACTTGCTGTTGGTTGCCCTGGGTGACCCAGCACCTACACTTGTACCAAAGAAAAACTCAAAATGGGTTTTGGGTTCTTGTAATTATTTTATATTATTTTATATATTTTTTAATTTATTTATTAAGGAGGGTTATTTGTTTGTTTGTTTGTTTGTTTGTTATGTTTGTCAGGATGAAATCTCTCAAAGCACAGCACCCTTCATTGTGCTCTTGGTACCGTGAGAAAGCCCTGGATGAATAAGCGGTGTGCCAATGTGATATCATCATGTTTAAACCTATGGTGCAAGAGTTATCCAATATTGAACGATTTTGTCATTGAAATTTTAATAAATCAAAACTTACAAATTTAGAAAATTTGAGTCGTGCTTTTGGTTTGTTGGAAATTGTTCAATGAGGAAGATTCCATGAAGACAATTTCATAATTTTAAAACATAAAGTGCAAGAGATAATAAACTTTGAGTAATTTTCATCATTGCAATTTTTTTTTTAAACTCAAAATTAAAAATCAAGTAATAATGTAATGAGTTCACACTTGGGTTAACAACACAAGCCAAATTAAAATCTTCTTAAGAAACAAGGGTTTTGTGTTCAAATTTAACACTTCCTCCACTATATTGTATGGTAATCAAGCTGGTAATCGACCATATAAGGCTTAGATAAGAAGGATGATATGATCATCATTTTTTTCATAATATAATATAAAGTAAACTTGTGCCATCTTTGGGCACACCCATAGCAAAGTAATGACATTGGGTAAAGTAACGATAGAGATATGTGCCCCCAAAGGAAAGGGGTTCCACTAGTTAGAAACACATGTTATGATTATTATCAAACACTTAGCATCTTGTTAAGAAAAGGTTAAAATTGAAAAAGTGGATCAAATCTAAACCTTATTCGAATTGGATGAAAATGAAATCCATCCATGTGTTTGTAAAAATGTTCATTACAAACCAATAAATGGGATTGATGCATTAAAATGGTGGGAAGATCTATGGTCATGGGTGAACCAATGTTTCCCTCAACTTAAATTCTCTAGTGGCACCACATGTGGCTTTGGTGCTATTGCCCTTGCACTCCAATAGTAGACTAGTTTGTCTTTTGTTACTGTCGTCTTCATCATTCAACTTTAGACCTTGTGTTTGTGTAGGTCATTGATGCAAGTCATGGACATCAACATTGCCTTTGTTGTTTAGCTTCAAATTGTCTCTCCTTCTTTGTTAGTTGTTGAGCTTTGAACCTTCTTTCTTCTTTTTGCTTAGGTCGTCAATGTCAATATTGTCAATCAACTTTAGATGTTTTTTGTCTCTCAAAATTTTACATGGCATGAGATGAAAACATATTTTTTTTAGGTAAACATTGCATTTTGGTGAACCATCAAATAAAATGAAGATACCATCCAAGCACCAAGGTACCCCACACTCAAAAAAAGGTAGCCTATAACACAAAAAAGGCCTTTAGATCCTTATAATGATGATTAAAAATCCAAGAATGATAAGATTTTTTTCTAAAAACATAATATGGACCAAAAGTTTTAAAAGTAACCATTGAAAAAAAGGTTTTGCATATATATATTTGTCCATAATTTTAACAAAAGAAAGGCTCAATGTTTGGGTTCTATGGGAAAGGTTGATCATTTATGAATAATAATATACAATGTTACACTCCAAAATATGGACAATCAATAAACAAATATTAAACTTCAAGCACATTGAAGTTTGGTAATGGTACAATGTTAAATAACATGATAGACCATTTTAAAGGGGGGGGGGGGAAATTTAGTAATAAGTTAGCAAACTCACATGACAAATTGTTATAAGACTATGTTATACAAAAAAATGGCTTGTTGCGTGGTAAAACATTTGTTTGCAAATCAAATTGGCACTACATTATTACTTAGTTCTTCTATTAAAGTAGAATTGGTCAGGCCATTGTCATTGATTAAAATATTCGACGTCAATACAAAAGGTTCTAAAGGAGACCAAAGAAAGGTTTACATTGCAAATAGTTGAAAGCACTTTTAGTGTGAAGGGCTATAATATTAACATTTGGAGAAAATGGTCTTTGTGAACAACAACATTTAATGTCCTTATTGATTCTAAGACTGAAAAGTTTTATAAAATAGCTTTGTGACTCAATACATTGTTGTTTGGTAAAATCACATTAGTGGTTAGTTTATTTTATTGGTGGGGATCCTACCACTTTCTTCAACAAAAGGATAGAAACAAAGGTTGTTGTTACTTGACACCTTGAGGTTTTAAAGAGCTTGATTACACAACGATGGCCAAAAGTAGCAAAATATTTTGTGTACATGGGACCAACACAAAATACAAATAAAATAACACAATGGTTTCTTGATCTATGCAAAAAAAATTATGATTGGGTAGTTAGGTCTATTTTTTTGCTTGTGTTAAAATTGCAAGACATTGATACCAAATTAGCAAGGTTATTGAAACATGGGATTCTTCATGCCACTTCTAACTTTGTGTTTTGGGGTTTTAATGGGATGGGCCCATATGAAGTTTTTTCCATTTGTAAGTCATTGAAGTTTAAAGATTAAAATACTACCAAGGTGAAAGCACATTATGGGGGGGGGGTCACTTTATGCAAGAAAATGTACTATTTTTTTGGGTATATTTTGGGGACAAATTTTCTTTGATTTCATCTAGTGTTTTGATAAACATGTAAAATAGATTTTGATACAAAGGTGTTTAACATAATTCTTGTCATCTTTCAAATGAAAATATTTTTTCAACAAAATGTTTTTTTTCAACACACTTATGTTTGTTTGAATGAAAATTTTGTCTGGGTGTTTTTTGTGAAATCACATGATTCAAACTTTTCAATTGTAATAGAAATGATATAATCAATTCATATTCAATATATGAATAAGTACTTCATGAAGTTTTGCAATTATTTGCATCATTTTAAAGTATATTTACATTTTACAATATATTATGACATCATATAAATTCTCACAAATATACTTTTTAATTGTTTCATATGAATAAAAATGTATTTTTTTTCCTTTGACAATTGCATTATTTGGCTATTGAACTACCTTATTTTGAATACAATTTATGAAAAATCTTTTAATATTAGCTTGGTGGAAGTTGAAAGTTGCACAATTTTGAAAAAATATATTTGTGACTGCATTTTTTGGCCACTGTAATGTGGTTTCACCCACCACTTATAACAAAAAAAATGCATCCAAAATATTTTTGGATAATTTTTGTTTGAAAGGTCCATGAATAATTTGGATTACAAATTTATAGATCAAACATTTAATGTTTAGATCTATATATATTTCATAATGGGGCTAATATAAGATATAATATATTTATTTTTCTAAATTTGAGTTTTTTTCTTGGATTTTTTTTTGTTAATCTTGGTTCATTTACTAGACAAGTCCAAAATGTAATGTGAACTTATATGTACTTTCTTTCTAATAAGACAAAAATGGCCCCCATGTTGTGGGCATATGATTTTTTTTTAAAAATTACTTCTCAATTTGATTCAAAACAAACAAAATTTTCAATTAAAATAATAATAATAATAATTTTCTCTATGTGTAACTCACCTTTGTTGTTCAACTACAAACTCTTTTTTCCTTTCTATTTGCAAGTTATCCTCCTTGTTCAATTCTAGATGGGGGACTTTTTCTCTATGTCTATTTATATGCCTTTGTTGCTCAATTCTTAAACCCCCTTTCTCTTTGTTTATTTGTGCACCTTCATCCTTCAACTCCAACCCCCCCCCTCCCCCCCTCTTTTTATGCAAGGCATCAATTTTGTCAATTAGTTTAAAAGTCCCCCCATCTGTCTATTTCTTTTTCTATTAAATCATGCCTCATTATCAAAGTTCATCACCTCAAATATTGACAAAATTTCCCCCCCTCTCTTTTTTAGATCAATTATTATCATCATT
>Ga0209208_10012805_pt1 | contig 10566 bp, 13 predicted proteins | sample S1TSphfallax_3_FD_187694 | JGI IMG/M metagenome (GOLD analysis project Ga0209208, IMG submission 187694) | Host-associated microbial communities from peat moss isolated from Minnesota, USA - S1T2_Fd - Sphagnum fallax MG (SPAdes) (version 2) | ecosystem: Host-associated > Plants > Peat moss >... | reverse complement strand
GTCATATTCATGAGTAGATTTTCAATACCCTCTCCACCAATTTGCATTTGATTTTCTTTCATTTTATGTGAATCTTAATCCAATTGTTGAATTGAATTAACATTAATTTAAATACAATTCAATTGTAATTGTAATCAATGCATTTGAATTCAATTCAATTCAAGGTGCATATAATAACATTTAATATTTTCATTCAAATATAAGTTTGTTATCACAACATTAATTCATTTTTTTATCAATTGATTATCATTATTAATGCATAGTCGCATGGAGCCCAAGTGTAATATTGTCATACGAATAATTGAAATATCCACATTGTAGATTACGTAGATTACAATAATTATTTAAAAAAATCATTGTGTTTTTCTATCATATTTTACCAAAATCCTTTTCAATATTCCAAGGATTATTTAATGATGAAATTAATCCTTCAATAAGGTACAATAATTAATTCTTCTAATTATTTTGATTAACACAATTTTTTTCCAAACACCATGAAAAAAATATTATTAAATAAAATAAACAATTTGTCACATTGAGACCTCCCAAACCACAATTGTGCTTGCCATGTACTTGGTATTTTTAATGTTTAAACTTACATTGTAAAAGTCCATTAATATTGAATAATTTTGTAATTGAAAAATAAAATAAATAAAAACTAATATTTTCACCAAAAAAAATGGGGCACAAAAAATGTGCTTTGGGAAATGCTCAATGATTAGGGTTTTATGGAGGTGGCTTTGTAATTTTTAGATTTAAGATGTGGGAGATATTGAAATTTGAATATTAAAAAAATTCTAGATTCAATAAAATCCCCAAAAATCAAATTTTGATGAAAAATAGATTCCACACTTAAGCTACATAAGGTGTATTGTTTTCCATTTCAAAATTCATCTAATATTTACAACTTATTTTCAACGGCCCAAGTTGCATTCGTTAAAACTTATATTAACATTTACTTCAACTTTCATCTTTAAGGCAATTCATCAAAGTAGGCCAAAAAAACAAATTAAAAATGGGATCCCAAGCCCTAGTAAAGGGATAAAGGGCCCTTGAAAGTGATGACAATGAGAAAAATTATCGAATCATGACATCAAAGGCATTCATTCATTCATTCATTCATTAGAAAACTTGAATAACCTAACATAGTTAGGCAACATGTGGCCCCTTCATTTCCAAACACTTGTTTGGTGCACAACACCATAACCAAAGTGTCATTACATGATCCAAAAAGTAGCTAAAATGCCCATACAACAAAAAGGTCAAGTAGCTTGAACAACTATAGAAAAGAGTTTTGCTAATGCATATAACCCTCTTATGGGCAAAAGCTTATATAGCAAACAAGAAATTAAGGAATCATGACAACCAAAAGGCATTTATAAAAACTATTCAAATAAACCTAACATAGTTCGGTGACAAGTGGCCCCCTTCATCTTCAAACACTTGTTTGGTGGGCAACACCATGACCAAAGTGTCATTACATTGTTCCAAAAGTAGTACGAATGCTCACATAACAAAAAAGTGAAGTAGCTTGAACAAACTATAGCAACAGCTCTTGTGGGGTGAAGTCTGAAGCAAACTCTTTGTTGAAAGCATAGGATAGGTTGGCTTTCAATCTAGTCACTTATATAACATGTTGTTCATCTTCCACTTTTATCTTTACATAAAACAAAACAAAACTTGAAACAAAACTTGACGAATATTTAAATATAAAATTCAAATGAATTATTTTGACAATTAACTATTTGAATTAGAGTATTTAATTCAAATCATTATTTTGGATAATTATTTTGAATAATGAATTCACATATAAAATTATCAAAATTTTTGTATTATGAAATGGTTAATCCCATGCCCATTATGTTGGGTAATTAGGTGTTTAAGTAAGCCTCCAAGGGTGAGCTAGGTGCAAAGTTGAGTCTACCAAAATGGATGTAAAAAAATGGCAAATTTTGTAATATAAGTGCAATCATAATGACTAATTCATATTTGAAAAATGTTGGTATAAATATCAATAAATTGTATTTGATTTGAAGTTATTACAATAATTGGGCCAATTCAACAACCCATTGCATTAAAAATAATTAATTTTCAAAAACTCAATTCAACACCCATTTTTAAACTAGATTTATATTCGACAAAGGTTAAAATAACAAATCAACAAAATTAAACTAAATTAAATTAAATTAAATTAGATTAAATTAAATTAAATTAGATTAAATTAAATTAAATTAATTAAAAAGTAGCACCAATTGCACATTCCTTAAGTTTAGAAAGGTTAAATAGTTTATTTTATGAAAGAGTCATTATTCTTAAATGAATTTTTTAAAGAAAAAAATTGGTCATTGAAAACAAAGGTTTTCTAACAAAGTCCAAATCACATTGAAAAATAAAAATCGTATTTCATGCTAATTTTGTGCACCATAGTGAAACATCGAAAGTTCCCAATTTGGGAACATGGTGTGTGAGCACTCACTCACGTTCCCAACAATGGGAACATGCCACATGAATGCACCAGAGGGAGGGAGGTAGGTAGGTAGGTAGGTAGGTACATACAAAGGGCATCTATACACCCCCAAAACTCCTCAGTCCAAACCCTAAGGGAAACCCTAAGGGTTTGGTGAGCTCCTGCTGCGACGAACGACGAGCGCAAGGGGGGCGATGGCGAGAGGGGAGGTTGTGTGGACGATGGCCATTGCCATCGTCATGGCTGCAAGTATGGTCCCGGTGTCCTTGCTCGTCAACTCCATTGTGCCGCATCCTTACATGGTCTGTCACTCCCACTCCGTCTCCGTCTGTGTCTCGCTATCTTTTCTGATTGTATCAAGAATCTAATCTACGTTTGCGGTAAATGGATAAGCGCATTGGAAATGCAAGTTGAAGTGACAAAGGAGGATCTCAGGCATCATCATCTTGGCACATTGTAAATCGGTCCAGGTTTCCAAGGCTGCCACATGTGGCATTGGATGACCTTGGCAGATGCTCCGTGACCACTTTGCACGGAAGGGCCAGGAACCCTAAGTTTTGGACGGATGCCATTTGATTGTTGTTGCTATATACAGTACCAGTACCAGTCTTCTTCTTCTTCTTCTTCTTCTTCTTTCTTACGAGCTACGCCCGATTCTGAAGCTTTCGGTATTTTTCAGTCGTCGTCATTCTGAATAATGTGTTTTGGTGTGTGTGGATGGAAAAATACAGGATGAGATATTCCATATTCCACAAGCACAAGAGTATTGTCAAGGCAACTTCAGAAAATGGGATCCCATGATCACCACGTTCCCTGGCCTGTATGATGGACACCCCTCTCTATTTCACTATCTTTCTTCCTGGGTTTTTTTTTGTTTACACATTGCTTTGTTCATTATGGATTATGTTGAACCAATGAAGGTGTGTCATTGGGGGAGAATTAGCAAAATTCACAATAATTGGATACCAATGAATGTGTGAACTAAGGATGGGAGAAACAACATACATAATCAGCATGAAAGTTAGAGCATGGGTTTTCCAGGTGTCAACTTTTTTGAGCAAAAGGAGACATTTAGATTGAATTTTGTATCTGCCTTTGAACTGTAAGAGGCTTAAAGTTACATTGCCAAAGTATCAGCTGTCAACCTGAACCACCTGAACTCTAAACCCTAAAAGATTAGTTCAAAATTCACAGTTGCTATGTCCCTTTGTGTTGTCATAAACCCATCTGCAGCCCTGAAACATATATCCAACCTGAAGTGGTCTAATGCCTGAAATATCCTCCAATTTTCTATTTCTGTTCAGATATTTTGTGTCACTGGCTTACACGGGAGTTTTTCTTCTGGGAGCTAAAATTCTTGGTTTACCTTCATCACTTTTGGATCTCTGCACCCCAGCATTTCTGCGATCCATCAATGTGGTGCTTTCTTTGCTCTGCTATCTTCTCTTTGTCCGGATCATGCGCTACTTGGAGCCTGACAAAAGTTTGAAACGAATTTTTGGAAAAGCAACCTTGCTTGCATTCTATCCCCTCCACTGGTTCTTTGCATTCTTGTACTACACAGATGTGGGGTCAACAACAGCTGTAATGGCAATGCATCTTGCCTGTCTCCAACAAGCCCACTGGATAAGTGCACTGGTGCGTTGAGGTCAGTTCATTCTGGAGTGGAGAGACAGAGCTGAGATAGATTTCTGGTATAACAATGGTCATCTGCAGGACAATACTGGAGGACACTAATTTGATAATCGGAATTGTTATTTGTTGTGGTTGTCTGGAATACTGTCATTTGGAATTTAAATCTTCTGTTTTTATATTCACCAAGAAAAACTCATGTGGGGTTGTTCGTTGCGGTCATCAGGAGTACTGCACCTGAGAATCATTGAGAAATAGAAAGAGAGTGAGAGTGAGAGGTGTCATTCTTGATCTTACTCACTGTGTGACGCTGGTCAGCTCTAACTGATTGTTCTTTGAGGTTTACTGTTACAGAATGTTCTAATATCACTAATTTGAAGACCCTGAAACTTGTTTGTTCCAATGATGTCACAGTTAGGTGCAGTTGCCATCCTATTCCGGCAAACAAATGTCATTTGGGTTATTTTTGTCACTTGTACGGGGTTGCTAGAATTTCTCCAAGGTCCCATTCGTGTGAAACCTAGAGAAACTGAAGAGCTGAAAGCCAATGCATCAAGTGACAAATCACTGTTTGGATTTTCCATGGAAAATAAAGGGGGCTCTCAGGATATGAAGTTGCGAAGACGCATGCGAAGTTCTGTGCTGGCTGATGAGAATTTGGAGATGTTCCCTTGTAACTCCCCTGTAGTTGATAATGCTCCAGGTAGTTGTTATGACATTTGACCATATCAGTATTTTTCAGAGTTTTCCTATTCATATCTTTTCTCAATAACTTACTGGTGATATGTAGTACTGTCTTTCATTAGACTATAAAGACATAATTCCCTTTATGTGAACTCCCATCAGCATGGGTAAACTTTTGCATTTCATCTGGATTTGATGTGCAGCATGTCAGTGAGATTTTTTGACCAAGCAGTCTGCCTGCAGGTATAGGGTCAGAGATATGGAGTTTGGCAAAGCAAGCATGGCTGAGAAGATGGGAAATTTTTAAATCATTTGGTCCTCTAATATGTATAATAATTTTGTTTTTTCTGTTTGTCTGCTACAATGGAAGTATCGTTGTTGGTAAGTAAAAGGTTTTTGCCATTGTTTTGTATTCTTTACTCACCCTAATCACAGGAAAACTTGAGGATGTTTGTGTATTTATCCCTTTGTGGTCACAGGTGCATCATGTGTCTGCAATATCTTGAGTTGATATTCCACATCTGCAGTGAACAATGTGCTCAAGTGCTCATTCTTCAATAGTTCCTTCTTCTGTGCAGGGGCAAAAGATGCACACAAGGTTTCCCCCCATTTTGCTCAGCTTCTCTACTTTGGGCTCATCTCAGCTGCAGCTATGGCCCCTGTTCATTTTCAGCCTTCCAATTTTGGTATTCTGATACAGGAGTTTCTTAGACCACAGTTTTGGGTACTTGGAGGCATTGGATCTGGAGCAGCGTTTGTGTTTGTCCATTATTTCAGGTCACATCCCTATAACTGTTGCTATTAATGTTAGATGAAGTTGCTTTCTTGACCATGTAGAGATTTCTCAATTCTTATGAGAGATATAACTGTTGTATGTGATGTATTTGTATTGTTGGAACTCTCCAAATGCACCACTCAATAGTCATTTTATACAGGACAAGTGAAATCCCTGGCAGATTTTTTCAGCTGTGATCTGTGCTTGCTATGAACTAGAAGCCATAGCTTTCCATATGTCAAGCAGAGACAATGTTTTCCCCCTCTGATAGCTCATGAAATGTCTGTTGAGCTCACTAAAACTATTCATGTTACTTCTTGTGCAGTTTGGCTCACCCATACTTACTGGCAGACAATCGACATTATACTTTCTACTTGTGGAAAGATGTCATACAGCGTAATCAGAGTGCTAAATATTGCCTCATTCCATTGTATGTCTACTCATGGTGGTCTATATTACACTCACTAGGTGAGATTCCTCCTTCATGCTGCAGGATTTTGGTTTCTCCAAATCAACTGTCACTTTTGCTCAAACTGCTTCAGTCTTTTCTCTATTTGTTAGGGTTGGGTCTCCCCCTTTTCCCCTGTTCATTGGTCTGTTGTAGCATGTGAAAACTCTATAACCTTATTATCAAGTCATCTCTCATTTATATTCAGGGTAGCTTGAATTGTACATATGGAGAAGTTCAATACTTATGAAGATATTTCTCAAGTGAACTGCTACACCAGCAAAGTTTGTAGTCAGGAGGTAATGAAGTCAGTGGGGAGTAATGGCAGCCAGTTAATGCCATTTATGGTCATAGTAATGGTGTGATACTTTGTGGGTGATACTGGTAAGGTCATGACTGAACTCATTCTGAGTTCTTGTTGTGCCTGTTCTGGTTTTTCTGGAACTGACACAAAGGTTATTTACAAATTGTTTTTTGAGCATCTTGTGCAATCTGATACATAAGATATTTTCAGTTTTGAAGAAATAGTGTGACTTATGCAAAGATTAAGTAATTTGTTCAGAATATGTGATGGTTCTGATTTTGAAAATGGGTTTGGGTTGCAGGAAGAACACAAGGAAGGCTATGGATTCTAGTGTTTTGTCTTGGCATTACGGGGGTGTTAGTTCCAGCTCCCCTACTGGAGTTCCGTTACTTCACCATTCCATTCTTCCTCATTGCATTGCACACAAAAATCCCAGAGGAGATTGAATTAGGAACATCATTCTGCATGACCGTTTTATATTTGGTACTAAATGCCTTTACAATGTACTTGTTTTTGTTTCGCCCATTTCATTGGGCAAATGACCCAGGGGGTATCCAAAGATTCATGTGGTGAAAATTTTGTCACCTTCTGTTTAGCCACATTACATGGATACTGAAACTTTATCTATGCTTGGAGATAAAGTTTGACTGGTACAGGCAGGCCCAGCACTTTTGATTTTGTTAGGTATACATGGAGGTGTATGGTTGCAACTCAAAAGCTTCTGCTTGATGTGAAGACCAACTGATCTGATGACTGAAATCTCACATGCTCCAATCTGAAGCAGTACCATGTGTCTTCAGGTCACCCATAGGATATAGGAGAATTTTGGAATATTCAGTGGCAACCAGTGAGTTTAATCAATGTTTTGCCTTTTAGAAGGTAGAATGTCCACCTACTGTTGTGACCTCTTCAGTCTGATTTAACCATGTGGAGTACTCTCCTCCAATGGTTCCATAGGGTAGAATCAGGGCTGGAGACCACATTCAGCATTTTTGAAGTTTGAAGTTTGGTAACCTTGTAGGGGAACGAAGATGTTTAAGAGCAGGATTTGTGTGGTGTAGGGGAAGAGTAGGGGATAAGGTGTAGTTAGAGGTGGGTGAGGGACATGGGTTTTAGGAGTCTATTGCAGTTGTATTGATGTGAAGGTAGATAGTCCATATTGTCATGGACTGTCTGCCTAAGTCTTCTGAATGTAAAGTGCAACTAGGGTAACAGTTTCCAATAAAGTTGTCCAATCATGATTAGAAAGACATTTTGACCCTGTACAATTCCCTTTTGAATGCTTGATTTTCAAGTTCCATCAATATACATTTTTGGGTTCATGTTTTCTTACAATATCTTGTGACTTATCAGCTCCTCTCCTGTATACTGGTAGGAAGCTTCTTGTGATTAGGTTCCATGACTTGAAGCTTTTTTTTGTTTTTGGAGGTGGGTTTGGTGGTGACACCCAGATAGAGTGCCGCAATGAATGCAGAAAATGTTTCTAATGCATACAAGTTTGTAAGAGAAAAAGCCAAAGCTACATGGATGTTGCAACAATTTGACTTGGTTCATGTTGTCTTAGCAATTAAGTGGTCTCTGTAGGAGAAGGAGAAAGGGCTCACAAGCTGTGTGCAATAGTCAGCTGTACACAACTCCAATGGACTCAGAAAGAGAAAACTCTAAGAGTTAAGTGCCCCCATGTAAGTATGGTGATTTCTGAAAATTTGAAATCTTTATGTGCCTTCACAAACTGGAAGGTATGCAAAACATGATTTCGAGGGAAATTCAGTACTAGCACACCCCAGATAACAGCAATTATCCCCTTCCTCTTTGGAGGACGTACATATTTGAACAGAAATCTGTCATACCCATGTCCACTTAACTTGCTAATGTTTGATATTGCATGCTGCAGGACACTTTGAAAGGATACTGTCTGTGTGTCGTGCTTTCATGGTGTTGAGATATAGATGTGAAAAGCGTGTAAAATCTGTTGAGTACCTACTACGACAGTTTCAAAGGAACAACAAAGGAACAAAAACCTGGCTTGGATTTGGTGATGACAGCTGACATTTGTAGAAAGCCCAATGATATTCAATCCCCTGATGAAAGGAGAGCCTCTTCTTGAAGCAAGTGAAAAGCAAGGACTCAAAAGGAACTCATGTCATGGTGCAGAATTTCTACAGTTGGGTTCCAGGTTGCAGCACACTGCAAGAGGAGATGTGATGTTTTGGGGATGATGGTGGCACCACAATTCCAGTTACCAACACAAATCAGGCCACATAGTCATTGTGGAGTGCTCACTGTATGTTATACTCATATGCCGTGTGCACTAGGGCACAAAACACTGAAAGGCCAACCAACTACCCTTGGTATGGAAAGTATCAAACCTTTGCATAAAATTGTTCTTTGTTGCTTTCCTTTGTCAGAGGATGGATGGGTGCAGATGGAATATATCAAAACTTGGCATAGATTGTTGTTTCTTGACTTCCTTTTGTCCCCAGATGGATGGATGCATGCAGCTGGAATGTATCAAACCTTGGCATAAATTGTTTTTTTTTTCTTTAATTTCCTTTGTCCCTGGATGGATGGATGGATGCTCATGTGATACCTGTATCAAACCTTGGCATAAATTGTTTTTTTTCTTTGATTTCCTTTTGTCCCTGGATGGATGGGTGCCCATGGAATATATCAAACCTTTTGCCCAAATTGTTTTTTTGTGGATTTCATTTTGTGTCTGGATGGATGGGTGCAGATTCTGGAGTGCCCATTGAAGCAAAAACTGGATCAAGTCAATTGAGTGCAAGTGACACATGACATCAGCAATATGAGCACCATGTATGTCAATTGAGTGCAAGAGACAACAGTGACATCAGCAAATTGATTCTTAATTGCCCCACCGCACCAAGAAGAGCGGACTTATAAGTACTAAACTCAAGAATTCTAGTGATGAATGTCCAAAGTACGGGTGATAATGCAAACTTGAGTTGGACTTCATCATCAGATGCTATGAATCCAACCCAGCTGTAGCTGCAATTGGTTCTTCATTCGGAAACTCCACTAATTTTCTCTTCAGATAAAACTTTACTAAACTGAAAAGCACTTAGAGAAATTTCTCGGTGTATTTGCAGGGCACCTTGTATCCTTATTTGGATCTCCAAAAAAGGAGGAGCTAAGTTACACCTCACCTACTCCATGAGAGCTCTCCCTCCCTCTCCCCCAAAAAAGCTTTTTCTAGTGGATGATGGTGTTACTACATCTTCTGCATTTTTGACTGACAAACGAAGAAGTACTACTACAATACCTAACCTTTTTTTTCCAGCTTTTTTGAAAAGCAAAGAACATGTGTACACGACCCCCCCGCCCCCTGAAAAAGCCAGCCAGCCAGCTTTGATTGTGTTTTCTCATTCTGGTCCAACCAAAAAAAGTGCAAGGAAGAAGGAGATGGGTGGGTGGGTGGGGTGGGGGTGGATGGGTGAGTGGGTCGAATGTAAAGTATATAAAAACAAAACAAAAACCAAATAAAAATGGTGCACCAATTGGATTTGAACTCTGGAGCATGCAACAGGATTGGATAACAACAAGACACAAGCATATGTGTGTTGGGTGTGTTGTGTGTGTGTTTGTGGACTTTGTAGCTACCAGATGCAGGTTTCAAATCCAATGAAATTGCTCTGATGATCTAAAAAGTTTCAAACAATATCATGGATTGCACAAGACAAAATTGGATTTATGCCTGGTGGTGAGTGGTGAGAGAGAAGAGAGAGAGAAAGAGAGAGAGAGTACAGACAGCTCTTTTTCCTTGATTTTACAAAACACAACACAACACAACAAAAGAGAAAGAAAATGAAAGATAGGAATAGAGTGATTGGTTGCCAGTAACACTTGTAACCTGGTTGTTGGTGGCAAACTTTACATGTGTCCAATAGAATAATGCTTGTGCTATTTGAAGCAATAACAAGTGGTGTGTCACTCTGTGGCATTGCCATGTAATGGAAAAAATAGGATCTTAAAGGCCACACAAGAGGATTTGATGGAAACTCAAATATATTTCACCATGCAAAAAAAAAATACCTACTTTTTTTATCTTCATAATAAAATCCTCTAAAAGAAACCCAAAATCCTTCAAGATATTATTATTATTATAACTCTATAACTTAATCTCAAGTTTCAACACAAGCCAAAAATACCATCTTTCAAAAAGTCCTCATATAAAAATAAACCTATTATTATTATTATTATTATTATTACCTAGTAGGGGCCAAAATCCCTTAAGC
>Ga0209208_10012804_pt1 | contig 10567 bp, 7 predicted proteins | sample S1TSphfallax_3_FD_187694 | JGI IMG/M metagenome (GOLD analysis project Ga0209208, IMG submission 187694) | Host-associated microbial communities from peat moss isolated from Minnesota, USA - S1T2_Fd - Sphagnum fallax MG (SPAdes) (version 2) | ecosystem: Host-associated > Plants > Peat moss >... | reverse complement strand
GTTGCCTCAACACATACCAGCTTAAAGAATAACAGTTCTTAAAAATTATTATAGCAATTTAATTTATTAGACTCTAATTTATAGCCTTGAATAGGTTCAACCCTATGCTTTCATTTGTGGTATCCACCACTCTATTTTCTTGACAATTGTGCATTTTCAAATATAATGTCTATAAATGTTATTGGGTTTTAAGGAGAGATACTTACATCATCCATTCATTCAACTTTTCCAGCTGAAAACCAGTGTTGGGTAGTTATTAAAAATTACATTTGGAGCTAAGACTGGGCATTTGATGGGTTAATTCCCCAGAATCCTGGTGGATAAGAATAGCTGGAAGAACTGTCAGCTGAAAGAACTGATGGTTCCATTGCAGGAGAGAACTGCCCATTTGAGAACCATCTTACTTGGACTCCCTTCACACTAAATCTCAAAGCTCGATTTCATAAGTATCAAGAAGAGGCAAAGTCCCATGAAAATCAAGCCTGAGAGTATAATAAATAATATTATTCTTCGAACTTGGTGTGTCGTAGTGCGAAGGACTTGGTCCCAAGTCCAAGGCTCAAGTCCCATGAGGAAGGCAAAGTTCCAAGTTTTTCTTATCCTTCAATCTTGTTTCTTTGCTTTGCTTCTTTACACTTCTTTTTTTCCCTCTTTGAATCATCTGCACATCAACATTTTCTGAATTTTTTTGAGTTTCATCTTGAAATGCAAATGGACAAAAGGCATCATATGATTTTTCTGTACTTGCAAGAAAAAATTGTCCAAACCAACACACTCTCTCAAAGTGTGCTCATAAGCATTTTGTTAAAAACCCTCCATTTTTTCACATGATTGTTTTTTTCGGGGGGCCCTAAACCTTTCGCTCTAGTGCTAGCACTAGAATTTTTTTTTTGTAAGTTCCCTAGAGCACGGACATTTTGTTGAATGGCAACAACGTCAACCATGCACTTCAATGCAACAGCTGCATCTGAATCGTTTCTAAAATTGACATGATTTGAATATGTTTCCTTAGATTCACCAACTAGATTCGTAAGGTGTCCAAGAGACCAGGAGGTAGATTATGCTTTGTAAGGTACCTCCAAATACAAAATAAAAGTTAGGTCATGTTTTTATGCGGTAGGTAAGGCAACCTGACCCAAGATGGGAGTTGATGGTAGCATCAAATTCTGGGAACACACCCCATCCAAGGGCCTTACCTACCACATAATGATTGTGCTAGACCAAGAAAAAAATGTCGATGGGCCCTTGCATGCTTGTAAGATGATGTCTTGACCTAGGAGTGAATCTTATGAATTTAAGGTGCCCTCCAACTACACAACAAAATCGTTGACAAGTCCTTATGTGTACTGTAAAGAGTAAGGATTGAGAAGGGGGTCTCTATGGGAGGGAGGGCCTCACATGAGGCAAGAGATGAATGTAAGACCCTAATTCCCATAATCACCTTTGTTTGAGGCCCTTACCGTGATATTGTTTGAGAGGAGAGGAGGCACTTTAATTTGAGTTAGAAATTTTATCGAGGGTAAGGTGCCCTCCACATACACTAGTAAAAATTTCAAGTGATTCTTTATGAACATCAAGAAGCCATAACACTTGGCTCCTTCTCTCTGAACCTTTCATATGAATTAGACAATGAAAACTAATTAGACATTATTTTGTGAATTACTTCAGATGGCAAGAGCACAAAGAGTTGAAACTTTTGGGGATGCCCAATGGGTCGTCTCCATGACTGGGCATGGCACCTCCACAATGAACCCGAATGGAGTCCTTGGCTTTGAACTTGTAAGGGTACTGTTATCATTTTCGGGCAATGCCTTTAGTAGCGAAGGATGGGTGCCTTCACTTGGGTGCATAACACTTTAATGTTAAAAGCAACAATTGAAATAGGAGATGTGTTCCTTGAAGTTCTCTAAAACTGAACTCAGATAGTGAAGCAACTATCTGGTGAACCATTGTCAAGATGTTGGACTATCACAGCAAACTTGATTTCTACAAGATTCATACATAATATCAAACATGACTGTATGCTGTTAAGTTCAGCACAAGGGAAACACTAGCTTTTCTCCCCCAAAAAGCAGAATTGTTCATTCTTACAAAGATGTTTTGCAAATCTACCTTATCAATATGAGAACTTACACAACATAATTCTTAGTTGCTTCAAGCATCAAATGAGAATGTTCTGTATTAAATTAACCAAATTACATCGTTTATGAAGCTAAAGCATATCCATATGGAAAAGTGGGCTTCACCATAGATCGCAGTTTCAATGTGAGACATTGCATGAATAAAATATTACTTGTTTTGGCTACCAAAATATCACCTTTTGCAAACCATGTCTCAAACCTGAACCCCACGGGGTCCTAAATAACATTAACAATAGATTACCATTCTCCAATTGTAACTTGTTGGCACACATTGACAAAACGTTGAGGAAACCACCCATCAAATACTATTGGTATCTCTTATTGATATTACTAGATGCATGTGACCGACTGAAAAAATTCTATCATCCTTAATTGACAATATCAAACTTCAAAAATAACAACAATTAATAAATAGTTACAAAGCTTCAATAGCTGAAATTAGAATTTCAGTTATTATTGGTTTTCTAATGCAAATGCTTGAAAATTACCAAAAAAGTGAGACCCGCTCAAAATTTGTTGCCTGCGCTTTGAATACCTTTTTGTGGGTTTATGGTTTCTAAAATGTGTTATAGCCTTTTCATATTAGTGAGTTTTCATGCTCATTATTGTTTCTCATTCTCTAGGCTTTCAAAAACTGAAACACTTTCTTGTAAGGAATTTGATTAAGAACCTGAAACAAGAGAATTTTGTAGTAAGAACGAGATTTCCACCTCTGACAGATAATTGATAGATTTTGTCAAAATACTTAATTGTTTCAAAAAATGGGTATGGCAACCCCAATTTGAATATTTCAGGATTTGACAATCAAGTATGCATCTCCAATATTCTTTGAATTTAAGGTGGTTAGTGGTAACCCAGTGGAGTGGACTTCTCCATGTCCAAGCATAATTTACAGTATTTTTTTCAGTTGAGCCTCTCAAACAATAATTTAGATCTCAGCGATTTTCCCACCTTCTAGCCTTAGGCTCTCAAGGCTATCCAGGGATTATCATTGAATTCAGCATTCCTGACAAGTTCACCCTTCCACTTTTGCAGGGTTAAAACATGACTAATTCACAATGACTCCTTTTGAAGAAGCTCCTCCAGCACACATAAGCTGCAAGCAAACTCTATGTCACAATTTGCTTTGATTTGGGGACAGTCAATCATTCCCGCTTATAACCCACATCTTGTGCACAATGCAAAACCATATACTCTTGAGTTCAGGAATCACTTAGCAGACTACAAACTTGTATCAAATGGCAAAAACACGAGAGAGAGAGAGAGAGAGAGAGAGAGAGATAACATACCGTTTCAGTAAGACTGATGGATTGTAAGGAAACAACTGCCGATGATGCAAGCGCTCAATGGTGACCTTCAACTCTAGCAAACATTCAACTGTCTTCTGAAACCAGAATTTCCCTCTTTTCACCTGCCCTTCAAGTGGAGCCAAAATACTTGTACTGCCCATGCCATTATCATGACCAAACTCAGCTGAAATGCTCATCATCAACCGCAAGCATCCCAATACATATTGTAAACATAAAGGTCCTGTAGTTTCTGAGATCAAAAAATCAACTAGAACCATATGATCATACATAATTGCTGCCAAAAGAGCATTGAATAGATGCAGTGGCATGAATTCTGAAACCAAATCATGGATTCCAGGTTCCAACTCTGTCGATTCAAGCTGAGAGGGGTTCCATTCCAGACATTGCAGTAGCATTTCAATCATCAAATCATCCTCATCAATGTAAAACTGTACTAACAGTGTTGAAAGTTCAGTAGCAATATATTTTTCATTGGTAAAGTCATGACTTTGGATTCGCAGCCAGTTGAGTATTGCAGAATTTGCCTCTTGTGTAAGCAAATGTTGCAATGAAGCTTGGTTTCCACCCTCTTCCTTGGGGCTTCTTAACAAAGCCAATTTTGGTCCTGGAAACAATCCACTAGAAACAACTGGTTGTAAACCAAAGCATGGGTGCCTTGCCCTAGTTGCACATCTACTTTTCCAGCCCCCTTCATGATCTTTGGTGGAGGAGACCTTGATAACTGTTGACGTAGACCCTTCAAAACCATCATCTTCAGTAGAATTTAAATCTTGAGCATTGTCATTTGCTTTGGGATTCGGCTTTTGAAAATCATCAACTCCTGCTGCAATCAACCTGCCACCACTAGCGCAATCTACTGTACTTTTTCCTGAATTATCTCTTGAGTAATCAGCACCACTCTGCAGTGCCACGCTGCTGCTGTGCACATTGCAATAAGCCTTAATTCTAAAAAGGAGGAGAAGCGCACGCCTTTGCAAGTGACGTAAACTACCAGCATCAGCTCCTTGACTTGTTGTCAGAACTTGAGTTTTTGCCTGAGATGATGCAAAACATGAACCCAGAAGATTGTTTTCTAATGAGGATATCTCACTTGTTTCACGCAAGGTAAATGTTATGAGGTCAGCCCCATGATAGCAGAGGGCTCGTAAACATATAAGGGCAAGGGCTTGATTATCTCTGAACCTTCCAGACAGCACCAGCATCAGCCTCTGCAATTTCAAAACCAGAAGTTTTACAATATAAATTACTATCCTAAAGTCACTTGAACATTACTGTAAGCATGGTGGACTGGCTTTTCTAACACCAGAAAGTGGTTACATGTCCCATCCGGTGATGCCCCGGTTTAGAAAGACTAGGGTCTTCTTACTTGCAAGGTGAATCCCCTTTTGAAAACTACAGGTAACATATCTATTAGATTGCAGAGAAATCTCCACAACAACACTTTGAAGGTAATACAACAAAGACCAAGGTCATAACTTCATAAGACTCATCAGATAATCACCTTCATCATCAATAGCAATGACAAGCTGCAATTACTACCCACTAGAATTATGTGTAAGACCAATCCACTAATATCTTTGACTTTGTTTAAAAATTTCCATAAGGGAAAATCCTTCACAAATCAAGTAGATCCCAATCAATTAGACAGAGAAGGGCTTACAAGAAACTTATGGCGCAAAAATGAAGGAATAAAGGAAGCATCTCCAAATGGCTTATGAGAAACCAGTGCCACCTGTGCCAGCACAGGAATGAGCTCCCCAACGTTCTTCACCAGAAGTGTTCCAATCTCCAGATACTTTGAATCATGTTCCCCAACATTCAGTTCTAACTTTTGTAAAGCTGTGCATAGAAGCTGTAGGAGGGCACCCAATGCAAGCTCTCCTTGAAATTTGTCATTGTGAATTCTAGACCCTGCATCATCTGATAACAATTGCTCTACAACAACTGATATATTTTCTCTGAGAAATCTCAAAAATATTTTTATAGTACCAAGGCTGTTGCTGTTGATGCTTGCTGTATTTGAGATTTTCTTTGATATCTGGCGAAGAATCTCCAGACTGCACAATACAGAACCCCAGTTTTTGCCACCATATGATGTGCAGATGATCCTTGCCTTATGCATGGTTTGCATCTTATGAAGGATAATTGACTTGAAATTTGGTCCACTGATTGTTGACACCTTGGCAAGCAAGCCAAACATGGTCTCAAAGGAGGTTGGTGCAGTGCCATATTCTGTTGTCTCTTTTCCAACTGTTACTGCTGAGGCTTCAATAGCAGCCACATTGGAAGAGTATGCTTTCAGATTATGGTCCTCTCTGCCCAACAAATCCCCTAACAAATCAATAAGCACACTTGCAGTCCCCAATGTTGTAGAGTCCCACAAAAGAGAAACAAGAGCACTCCATGACTCTACCTACAGCACAAACACAACAGTTCACATCAATGTTAACCAACTGAAGTTCACATTTTTATTTTCCAACCACCTGCCAAAAAGACCATGTACAACACATAAGGAACATACAATGTCCACTGCATGAACCAATATAGCTATAAGCCTGACATATGTCAATTTCAATAGAGTGAACAGGGTTGTAATGACTAACAATGGACAAAGTATGCTCAAATATTTCTGTTTACAAATCCTTGGTCAGAAATAGCAACATGATTGTTGATCACCAGGTTACAGCAATTGGTTTGTGTGCCAGTAACTGAGTAAGAGTGGAGTGTCCTACAGATCCCATAAATATGAAGTACTCAGAAAGAGCCAAAATAGTCTTTCCTGCAGCATGCCGAATAAAGTCATCATCTGAAGCACCAAGCAACACCTGTCCAATATAAAATTATTAATAACACCCCAAAAAATCTGACAAACCATGATGCTATGCCACTTTGACCAATTAACAAGTAACTGTGAAAATCCATTCACAAAGTTAATGACTACTTATGTGACAATGGATCTGAAAAGCCCACAAAATGATATACATCACATCTACGACATCTCTATGGTGTACAAACCCGTCAGCCTGCCCAAGTCTGTGAATCTTGAGACCTTTTAGAGGGGCTGCCCTCTGTGCCCCTTGTAATTTTCAGCTCCTACAGTCTGAATTCTGGTATCAAGTCCTATCAATCCAGTTGATCACTAGTATCATCTAACTAACTCCAATTTCTATGCTTGCAAAAATCTGATTTCAGGGTTTAACAATGCCACAACTAACTGAAAATCACTTGAAAATTGTCCCATTTCATGCTGTGGCAAAGGGGTTCACAGCATCTCATCTGATAATGACGGGTGTCACCCAAATGAGAGTCAGGATAAGCTGTAAGTACTACATCCCAGGGAATCAAAATTTCAGGAAAAAATCTTACCAAGAACTTCATGTATATGAACATCATGTCAAGCTCCAAGCAGGAATCCTCATCCTTTGGAATTTGGAAGCCACTGACACATGTTGACTCCCTTCCATTTTTTGCAGCTCTGTCCCTGCTCTTCTTGTGTCAAAAAGAAAGCAGTTTGTGATTAGGTTGAGCTTTTCAGTCAACATGTTCGGAAGAGAATGGAAGAGTGCAATAATCCACAATTTTTTCCCACCTTTGATGACAATGGCATCCTCTTGAATACTACTAAATGTAGCAAACCCACTTATCCTGAGAAACAAAATTTGAGCATCCTGATAATGGTACTCACAAGTAATTGTCCAGTCTGCCCCAATGCATTTATGTTGGCAAGAAGCCTCTGGAACTGCAGACAGAACAATCCAAGGTAAACATTACAACAAACCAACATGTCAGCATGCTGCGGAAATTCTAGGGTGTGAGGAAATTCAGGACTTGAGTGAAGAAGCAGAAGCAGTACTGCATGTGTCTCTTGACTAGGAAGGAGACAATAAACTACCAGCCACCTAGTTCACAGATGATTTGTTGCATGAGAAAAGCAGAGGAGAGACCAGCAGTGAAATGGGAGTTACCTTTGACAACCATATGAGACATGCTTGGCTTCCAGATCCCACATCCTCCACCTGCAAAAGATTTGGCATACTTGCAGCTGTAGGTTTAGGAAAATGGGAAAATTGGAGTTTGGGTTTTGGGTACACCTGGAATACTTACTCAAAGCTTGCAGCTAAACCCCAAGGAGCTTCAACACAAGTCTTGGAACCGAAAAATCTTCAGAGCAACACAGGGAGGTTACAACTTGGGCTTCACACTGCTGTGCACTACCAGTGAAAATCAACTGATCAATTAATGAAAAAAATCAATTGATTTCAATGTGGAAATTAAGTTCCATTTTCAATGAAAATATTGAATGACAATGCATGCAAATTGAATTGAATTGAATTTGAATAAATTGAATGGAATTTCAACTCAACTATTCAATTCACCAGTTGGATGAAGATTTGATTCAATTGACGAAAAATGGGATGCAAATTGGTGCAAAAGGTATTAAAAATCTGGTTGTGAATATGGTGTTGGAAAAAAAAAGACTTAAAAAAAAACATAGATCCGAAAACACACAATTCCATGCCTCTTTACTTGGGAATGGGTTAAAGAGATTCCAGTTTGGAACCGTTCAAGTGACACTATGACTTATGGAACCTAAAGTTATCCTACCTAAACCAGCTTTGATGAATTGTGGTCACTGGAGCTATGTTGTTTCACAATTCAGAGGGAAGGAAACATATTGGATTCTATCAGAAAAATTGAGCATGCATCTGTGTACTGGAGTCCTTGATGCCACGACTGCTTGCAAGATGAAGAATGTTTCAAATATTGACAAAATGCCATACAGAAATCCAATACCCCACCTGGAGGTAATCGAAGAAGAGCGCTTCCAATTCATCCTGTATCATTTTCCTGTTCCTCTCTGCGTTCTTTGACGATTGCTTCACGAGCACGAAAGAAACTGCAACCAAAACAAAGCGTAACTATATAATGTACACTTTGCAATTAGAAGAAGAATATGCAATCCTTCACAACAACAGAACCAACTCTTGAAACTCTTGCAACAATGAGGAGAAAAAGGACACTAGAACTCGAAAAATGACGCCGGAAATCACAGTAGTGTACCAGTCGTTGCTGATGCCGATGAACTGGAGGACGATCGTCAGAGATGCTCATCCTCCTACGAGAAAGCTCTGCAGAGCACAGGGGTATCTTCTGCAAACGCAGACTGTGCATTAAGGCCATAGCTCCTCCTGCATTAGGGCTAGTGTTATTGTTCCTAGCTTCAAATGTTGCAAACCCTAGCTCCTGCATTATGGTTAGGGTTCCAAGCTTCAAATGCTACAAACCCTAGCTCCTGCGTTAGGATTAGGGTTAGGAATCTTATATATAAATTCACGAATCCGTCTGTGACGGAGCTCGGGTCCGTCACAGAACGGGCCCGGCGTGGGGTGTGGGTCCAATCCAACGACCCAGATTCTAAACTTGCACGGCCAAGATTGACGACGCACGGACGGGCGAGACGACGGGTACCGATGTGCGAGGGCGGGGAGAGAGAGACACACACTCTTTTACACAGTCTTCCCATCTTTTCCAATCCAACGGTTACGATCAAATGAAGTCACGATCTGACGGTCGGTATCATACCCCCGGGTCTAGGGCATTCCATTGTCGCCAAGGCCGTTGGACACTGACGCACTTTTCTCATGGGTCAGAGTTCGATCCAGGCCGTAGCGAATCCGGTTTGTCAACGGTTCAGATCAAAGTTGCAACAGGACTCCTTTGACTCTGATTGATGCGCAGAATTGCTCATCCCTAATAAAGAAAATAAATCTGGGTTGGTCTTTCTGAATTCTTTGATTTCTTTCAACGGGTTAAAGAATTGGAGTGGAAAATGCGAAGGAGGGGCGGGGGTCGACGGGGTAAAGAACCGGAGTGGGCAATGGGAAGGACCGGGCGGGGGGGGGAGCTCGACGGGTGCATTATGCACCGGGTACCCACTAGTAAGGTTTAAAGCTGCAATCAAACCTGGTGTTAGGCTCGCCTCCAAAAGTTTGGCATAAAAAGAATGCAAAAAGTGGAGATTATGGGAAAGTTGAAATTTCGATTAAATAAATAGTTCAAAACGAAGAAAAAGAACAGAAACACACACTTTTGCTAATCAAACACAATTATGAATGGGTTTTGCACCTTCATCAATTGGATTCCAATAGTATCATATGTTTTCAAAGTTTAAATGAATCTACACAAAAACCTTCATTTGTGTTCCAAAATAGTATGTATAGTCAATGAAAACCTTCATGACATGATGAACATTTGTGCAATTTAAACCCCATAAAATGTTTGTAAGATAAAGTATTGATCCAAAAGGATTTAAATAGAGAATTATGGAAGAAAATGAGGTTCCATCATGATGAACTTTTGCTAATAACTATAAAAACACCTTCAAAAAATGTTTAAAAGAAAAAAAATAACGATTTTACAATGGGGTTTCAAGACACATTTCCAATTTCCACCAATACTTCAACTCCTCCTCTAACCTTACAAACAATTTCTTACACTTCATTGTAGTACAATAGTATTCAAAGATTGTGGACTAGGGTCTCTTTACTTTCATAGCTATGGTTGCTTTGGAAGCCTGGACAAGCAATTTGGAAGGTATATGATTTTGGTTCTTTGTAAAAAAAAGTTGTAGTAACTTCTTTTGTAGAGCCACGTAGTAGCATGTTAAGACCAACAAGAGGCAAATCAAATATAGTGCAAAAATCTTGGGTTGCAAAAATCAAGTTGGGTGCAAAAATCTAGTGAACATGTTGTTTGTCTCTTCATAAGATTTTTGAAGGCTTTCCTACCCTTCTGTTAGGTGAGCCAATCTATTGTGACGAATGATGATGGTATGAAACCTTAAGGAGGACAAGACATTGCCACCAACTGCAGAAAATAGAAGATGACAGGTTACTGGGTGGTTGATGGTGAAGTGATGGAAGTATACATTTTGCTATGGTTATCTTCTACATTGTCGTTTGTTTGAAGGTAATGGGAACTAAAGCTTTTACTTTCAACAATGTTTGCTTTGTTGTAGTGTTTTTGTTGGATGTATTTTTTGTTGTGTGGAGTAGTTTACACTGAAGCTTTGATGGAGGAAAACCAAGGAGCTGAAGAGGAAGATAAGGAGTTGCC
>Ga0209208_10012803_pt1 | contig 10568 bp, 3 predicted proteins | sample S1TSphfallax_3_FD_187694 | JGI IMG/M metagenome (GOLD analysis project Ga0209208, IMG submission 187694) | Host-associated microbial communities from peat moss isolated from Minnesota, USA - S1T2_Fd - Sphagnum fallax MG (SPAdes) (version 2) | ecosystem: Host-associated > Plants > Peat moss >... | reverse complement strand
CTTGTAGCTATATATTGAAGTTTTTTCTTTTTCTTTTTTCTTTTTAATATTTTTAATATTCTTTTAATTAATTTTCTTTTCAAATGGAGGTGTTATATTTTTTATTTTTCATCCTAAAATTCTTTTTTTTTTAATTTTATACCAAAAAGCGTCATCCTATTTGGCAATGCAAGATTTGCCAATGTCACCATATTGTGATCTTGAATTTTTTTGTTGATTAAATGTTTGGATGTGTTGTATGTATGTGTAAGGCATGCACACGCACATACACACACATACACATACTACCTATCAACTATATTATTATTATATTGAATATGATTTGTCTAGGGTTTTAAGTAATTCATTAAGTATAATTTATTTGGTTGTTAATGTTATATTGGTCTATAAATTTTTGTACCCTCATATTTCCAAATAGGTATCTAAGGCACACATATCGTAGTACCATGGCAAGTTTGATAAACAACTATCAAATCATTAATCAATGTCCAAAAGTGACCTTCAACATGTCCTTTTTAGATTTCTTGAAAATTTGGCCACTATTTAGGTTAATACAAAGTAATTTGATTTGGATGAATGTAGAAATCCAATTTTTAAATGGATTGAAATTTTATTTCAAATGTAACAGTAGGGTTTAGGGTTTAATGTTACACATCTAAAAAAAGTTTCTTAAACCTTGATAGTGATCATTTTTATTTAGTTCTTCGAATCTTGTTGGTTTATTGGACCTTGTTGGTGATCATTATAGGTGGGTAGAAAGAAGAGGTGGTTTTTAATTTGTTGGAGGATGTTGGTGATCGTTAAAGGTAAGTAGAATGGAAAGTGGTAGCATTTGATGGGATTGTTTCAACCCATTTCAAATGATGAGTGATCAATTGTTTTGCAAAACAAGTTTACTTTATTAAATGAGTATGTGAAAGTAGAAAAAGAAAGCAATTTAATGCTAAGAAAATAGGTAGTGGGATGGCCAAAAACCTTGTTACAAAATCAATCCATCAAGCGAGAATTAAATGATGACTCAAAAAGACCAAAACAAAATAGGTCACATAGACAATAGATTAATTGGTTTTAACCAAATTTATGACTATTGATCATGGTAGCAATCAAAAAATATCATGACTTGACAAATTAAATGCTTTACATTTTTTTAATCTTTTAATGTCTATGAAAAGTTAGGTAGATCTAATTTGTATGATTTGTATTGAAGCCTAGTTCCGTTCATGCAATTGAACCAAGATAACATTTGAAAGCAAAGCACAACATGTATTACAATTTACATTAAAGGATGTTCATATAAACATGTTACAAAAAATGAAGATTGTTGGGTAGCCATTAACAACATGCATTATATAATCAATATTTTGAGGGATGATAGAACCCCTAGCTTCATAAGTGATCCATGATAGAACTAGAAGGTTTATAATCATTGGTGAATGGATACATCAATTTCTTAAAATCTATGTGCATTGGACTTTCAAAATTGGTATTTTAACTAGTAATAAATTACCAATAGTTTAGCTAGAGCAAGGAAAATTCATAACACATCATGTGGTTTACCTCGTTTAGACATATAATATTTCACCATGCCTTCTTGTGAATACAAGTTTTGAAAACAAGGATTCACCTAGTATGTACAACATGTGAAAGGACATGGGAGAGTAGGGGAAGTGAACATATTTAAATACTTGGCATATAAAACAAAAGGTAATGTGTCACAACAATTGTTTCATTAACAAAAAATGACAACCTTTTGTTACTTCAAATGATATTCAAAATGACAACCCAATAGTCATTACCTTCATTTACGTTGTAGGAAAAACAAAGTGCCTTAAAGATGGATGGCATTTGACTTTTGATGACAACCATTGGTCCAATTTAGAGAGCATAAAACAATTTGTAAACAAGGTATTACTACCATACCCTTAAAGTCAAATCCAACATGGATTGCCAAAAACCCAAAAAAAATGGTGTGGTTAATGAATTGTTGGGCATTGCATAAGAATAGGGACTTCTTGGATTGGATTAGAAAAAAATCAAACATCTTGGTGTTATTTGTGTTAGATTAAATTATATTTTCTAATGCATTAACACAATTGATATGATTTTATAGATGCCATTAAAACATGCACTCAAAAAAACATTCAAGTTTTGGACCACAATTGTGATCAAACATCATATTGATATTGACAAAGATCTTGCTATGAACTTCAAAATGAATAGTTTGAAATCCCAATTTTGTGAGTGATTACATCAAGCTTGCAAACAAGTGAAACAAATGCAAATTATGATAGTAAAAAGATGGGAAACAATAGAGCTTACCAAGGTTTTGGGCATTAATTTTTAGCTTGTACCCATGGAGGTGAACACAACAATTCTATTGTTTACAAATGTGTTGGACATTGAAGAAGTCATCGATGTCAATGTTGATTTTGACCCAACAAAAGAGACCTCAACCATCATGGAACTATGTCTGTAACAAACGTCAATTACAAGTACTCTTTTATTTCAAAAAGTTTTCAAACTTCAATAACACATTTTAATGCAAAATTACACATTTAACATTCTACAAATTTATATTAAATACACCTTTAGAAAGAAAATGAAAAAAATTGGACATTTAAAAGATGCACCCTCTCAACCTAGCCAGTTTCACCATTCTAGTTGCTACTACAAACAATTTTAAACACAATAGAAGTTAGTGAACAACAACTTCACAAATTGACCAACATTTTTGCCAATCCCTACAATATTTACAAGGATTATTTGTTTTTTTTATAATGCAATTTGTGAATGAAAATGGAAGTTAAGAACAAGAGCAAAAGTAATTCACAATTGAGTGACAACATGGTAAAGTATGCCAAAAAAATATTCACCATGTAGTCACAATCACATTTATGGCATAAACATGGAAAAACCTATTCAAAGCTTCTTTAACTTTCATTATGAAGCAATGGTGCACTCCATTGAGTTTATGGTTAACTACACATAAAAATAAGAATTTTAATGTAGAAGAAAAGGATGAAAAATATGTTTTCAACTAACCAAGTTTTAAATTTCAAAGATGTTTTTATATGAAAACTTTAGTAGATTATGACTATAATATGAATAAAACATATTGATACATATTGTTGCTTCATCCATTTCAAAATATAAAAGATTCGATTATAATTGTATTTTCATCATATTTTCATATACGCGTTCAAAAGTGGGACACATACTTTCCTATACTTGTATTTTTAAAAATGTACATAAATGTGTATTAAACCATGTACCTTTTAATATCATTCAATGAAATCAAAGAACTTCCTCTTATTGATCATTAAAATAAAAAATATTCATGAATTTCAATGTATTAAGGCTTAATTTATGAATATTTTTCACAAAAAAATCAAGTATCATTTGTTGGCATACTTTACCATGCTTTCACCCAATCATCTTTTTGTAACAACTAACATTGGGCTACCCACCATTTTAAAGTGAAGTCTTCATAAATAGCAAGAGGTTACCACATGTGTGCCTTGTCTATGGCACATTCAATGCCTTTGTCATTCCAAACCTAATTTGTTTGAAACTAAACACAATTGCACATTCATATGCATTTACATGTATAAAAAATAATATAAATGCACCAAAAGACATATAAATACAAAATTTAGTGTTCAAGACCAAGTAAAAAGGATAGAAAATGAAATTGCATTTTTGGATTTTTAAACTAAAAGTATAACTACACCATTTTGTTAGCACATAACTATTTACAATTTGTAAGCATTGAATCTAAAATTTCAAATCCCCAACACTATCAATGAACAAATTCGAACAAATTCTCTAGGTGTTATAACAAAGGAAAACAAAGATAAATAAGATAACACCAAAGATGATAAAAAAACATTTATTAAAATTGTCATTTGCATATGTGCATAGGTAATGCAAAGTCCTAGCATAATTTAAAGGTTAAAAAAATAGACTATACAAACTTTAAAGGTGCCAATAATGTTAAATACCACATAATTTGATATCTTTGTGGTACATTCTTCAATTATGGAAATAATTAACATGATTTATAAGTTATTAAAAATATTTCTTTGTTTTGTCCATCCCTTGTTAGATGAAAATTTCATGAAATCTTGCATGTCAAATACCTTTTAAAAACAAAGTTGGGACACACAAGGGAATGACAATGGTCCACATTCAAATTGATTTTAAGCATATTGAATGGATTTCCACGATTTTACACATGCATGTTACTAACATTTCTCAACATATTTGCACCATAAGTAAGTTTTAAAATAATCAATGATAATTAGCAAAAGAATTTTTATTTACTATGAATGAAGTGTGAGGACCTTACATGAAAATGAAAAAACCTAAAATATAGAAAAAGGTTTAAACATGTAACTAGGAGCCAAAAGAGGTGTCGGATGTTAGACATAATCAATCAAAATCAAACATTTACTTTTTTTATTACCATTTAAAACCATAGTAATCATGGCAAGTTAATCATTTTCCCCTCAAATGAATGTCAAGGAACTTAGAATAAAAATTCATTTGATCCAATCTTAAGTTTTGGTTTTAATTTAGGACATTTGAAAATGTACACCTATTGCATTAAATGGAGTCAATTTTCAAAGGACTATGAAAAGGATTCATATAATTTAAAAAATTCATTGGAAAAAATATAGCTGATAAAAACATATCAGTCACATTCAAAAATCACTCATACTTTTAAAAATGTGGAATTTTAAAACTTTAATAATTCAAAGAATGTTTCAAAATTGTTTTAGAATTTTAGAGCTTCATGAGTCCTTTACCATATATAAATGGGTTATAATGTACATGATGTATGAAGAAAATTTATAACATAAAGTATAATAAAACTAAAGAATGTGAAATTTTAATTTTTGATGATGACTTAAAATTTTTGATCATTTTTCAAAATGAAACATTGAATATGTAAGGAATCTGCAAATTTTTAAATTTTCATATTTATTCAATAATGACTAAAAAAAAATGTGATGCATTTGGGAACATTTAAATTTTTTTACAACAAGTTACGAAAAAAAATTTGGAAAATTCATTTGCACATAAAAGTTTTTTTGGGACAAATGACTTGCAATCCTTTTCCAAAGTAATCCCTTTGGCTTCTAGTTACATGTTTTGACCCAAAATGGATTTACCTCTAAAAATTGGATGATGTTGGGGTGCTTGAATAGCTTCATTGTTAAGATTTCTCGATAAATCAACCAATTTTTTTTAAAAAACACGCTTCAATCACAAAAAATTAACCACTCCTACAAATGTTCATGATCTTGGTCAATCAAATTGAAACTATAATAGGATGGAAGTTGTTTTTTAAAAAATAGAAGAAACATACAACCTTTGAAGTATTTTCTTCTAGTTACCTAGTTACCTAGTTGACCATTTTGTTTTTGAGGATCTTTCCCTTGTCAATGACTATGCTTTCATTGGTTTTTTTATTCTTGGCAATTTTCATCTTGACAAAAATGCCTTTTCCAAAAAGGTTCCTAAGCTTTTACTTTTCAACCCAAAGTGATTATTTTAATGAAACTTTGTGGAAACTTCATAAAGGCTTGTCCAACTTGAGATCACACCTTGTAGGATTAGAGCCTACAATAAACAATGGGTTGACATCATCATTGTCTAAATCAAAAAATGTATAGGTACCACCTTTTTCAATAAGTTAATTGTTTAGATTCCATGATGACCTTTTGGACAATCCTCTATTGGAAACTTATTAAATGTTTATACAAATGTAGATATATAAAGGCATATCATGATGAAGTTTTTGGCGTAAATATACCATTTGAAGAAAACTATAAATGAAAATTAGTGATGAAAAAAAATCTTTCTAATTTTAACATGTGGAGTTTATCTTCTTATTTTCTAGATCAATGATGAAGGAAAACAATCATTTTAAGGAACTTACAATAGTCACTTTAGGCTTTCCAAGAATTTTGAAAGGTTTTGTTTAGGGTTTTTACCTTTTTAAGGCATTAGTTGTTTACAAAATTTATGAAAAATGTGAAAATAATTTAATTAGTGTTGAAGTTACCTTGGTACTATGGTATGTCAAAGACTCAAAGATAATTTATTGTAATTAATTAGTCAACTTATGATTATTAGATCATTATTTTCTTTCAAACAAATATTTTAAATTTTAAAAAGAAAATTAGGTTAGGAAAAAAAATGTCACTTGCAAATAGAAAAAACAAACTATTTCAATTGTTAATGTGGTTGTTTTTAGCAAAATTGTAAAAAACCACATGGAAATTCATCATCAATTTTTGAATTTATTTTTTTGAAATTTGATAAATTGATGTCTCAACATATTTGTACCTTGTTTACTTTCAAAAATAACTTTCCTCTTCAAACCTTTTTTTTAACGCCTATAAAAAATGGCATATTTTGTACTCCATGAGCTTGGTTGTGGACATTTCATAACATGCCATGAAACTGTCATGTTAATGAATATTTTGTATTTTGTGAACTTGGCGATGAACACTTCACAACATGCCATGAAAATGTTTTTCGCTTGTTTCAATGAATTTAATTGACTTTGAAATGGGTTGAAATCGACAAGGATTGTGACAAGTCTAAACCTTTTGGAATGTTTTAAACTTTCAAATGCCATCTTCTTGCATGAGATTTCTTAGAGATGAAAATTGTTTCTTTTTGTTCTCACATCTAGGATAATTACTAGGGTAACAAGGTTGATGTTCATAATGGGTTGGACATGTTTCACTCATACAACTAGAGGCGCAAGTTCAGGTGTTAATAATTTCTTGAATTGTGAACTAAAGTTAGGAGGTGAAGAATTTGATGTCTTTTTGTATGTGTACCAATGGGCAACAAGAAGATAGACAAGAAAGCCAATGTAACCCAAACATGCTAAGAATCCATAAAATAAATCCAAGCGGCATTTGTTGATGTTGGCCACGATCCAACCTTGATGTCCTCCCCGAGTTGTTGCAACCACAATAAGATTGAGAAGCATTGTGTTCAAGAAATGGGCAATGCCAGCACTAGTTGTAAAAAGAGCTGTACCCAATGTTTGCATATTATCAGGAGCTTGGTCGTAGAAAAATTCAAGTTGACCCATGAATCCAAACACTTGGGAAATGCCACTAAGGATGTATTGAGGAGCTAGCCAATACACACTCATTGGAATAGTTGCGCTTGGATTATTTTCCATTTCATAATCTTGTACCACTTTCAAACGTTTTACTTCCACTAAAGCTGCCACAATCATTGCAAGAATTGCAATTATGAACCCAATCCCAATCCGTTGTAACAATGTAAAACCACGTCGATCACCTGTGAAACGACGCATTAGAGGGACCAAATAGATGTCATATAAAGGTATGAACACCATCGCTGTTATGGTTGTGAAAAGTTCAAGAGATGCAGGAGGGATTTTGAAATAAGGTCCAGTTGACAAGTCCATGCTCATCCCTTGACGAAGTGAAATGGTTGACAATAGAGTAAACAACATGATATAAACTAAAGATGACAACCATATGGGCATCAAACGAACAAGCAACTTCACTTCTTCCACTTGGGTAACACTACAAAGGTGCCATGGATTAATGAACGATGATTCATTTTCAAAAACTTCGATGACATTTGCTTGAGAAACCATCGAATGGTCTTTGATATGCATTGTTGGCATGGCTGCTTTGTCAAGAAATCTGTGCATGCAAGTGAAAGAAATGTTAGATTCCCAAAACTCAAAATTTGATGTCCCTTAAGACATTAGGGTGACTAAAGGCCACCACTACATAACTTTCTTGAATTTAAATTGCTTCAGGGCACTTCAAAAATCATGAATTATGTAACAAGCCTTTCTATTGACATCAATTATGATGTTAAACTACTCATGAAATTAACATGCTTGTATGGTAATTGAGCAATTGGTACATGCTACAATTTTTTCTTCAACATTAGTAGACTATTAGACTATTGTGAGAGTATTTAGATGAGGAGATTGCTGAAAATGTGTGGTTTTGGACATGAGATTCTACTTACCGACATGTATTGGTGTGAGGAATAGTCTTGTCACAATCCACCTCATGTAGAATGCAAGGATTAGATGGGATTGGAACCTGCCATTTGCGAATTGCAGCAACAAGGACTTGTGTGACCTCTATGAGAGGACTACCAACTTGGTGCTTGTGTCGATACCATGGGGTACCAGCTAAGAAGACTCCAAGGGCAAGCAATAGTGACAAAGCCAAGAGACCATAACCCCATCCCCAACTCACACGATCTTCAACATACACAAGACCGGTGAGAGCAATAGTTGAACCTCCACAAATAGAGAGCCACCAATAGTTGAAGAAGGAATGCTTCATTGCATTTTCTTCAACATTCTCTTCATTGAACTGATCAGCTCCACATGTTGATAAACAAGGCTTCATTCCTCCCACTCCAATTGAAACCAAATACAAACAACCAAAGAAGAATCCAGCTTGTAGTCTTGATGCAGGTTCGCAATTCATTTGTTTCAAGCAAGGAGATGGCCTCATAGATGGAAGCGTAACTGACAATGTCAAACCCACAAGAGCCTGAAAACCGCACAATATCAAATCAGCTCAACAAGACCAGAAATATGTTTACCTCTGGAATCCGAGCACTTCAATTTATGAATTTAGAACTTTGAAAAAATCAACACTTGGAAGTTCATGATTCATAAACAAGAAAAATATTCTCAAGTAGTACTTTTTGTTTTTATGTAATTCACTCGTACCAAAATGTATATGAAGCCAGAGACCACAATTGTGGTGTATCGACCCAAAAACTCATCAGCCACAAAAGCTCCAAACAATGGTAAGATCCATGACATTCCTTGCCAATTATTCAAATTTGATACTGATTGTGCAGTGTCTTCGTGCAGCACATCCACAAGATATGTAAGCAGGTTGAAGCAAATCCCATAATACACCATTCTTTCCAAAAACTCAGTTGCTGAGGGATTTGCACAAAACAAACAACAAACAAACTGGTCATGATTCTTCGCTATACTTTATTTCTAGAATGTGTGATGTAGTACTGCAGGAGAATGCCTGCTCCAAAGGGTCTCCCATATTTTGAGGATAGGAGCCCAAAATGCAGTAGCATAACAATGCAGGCCTACCACCTGAAAGCTACTCCCCCTCATTATTGGAGGCCTTGGGAGCAGGTCTTCCCAAGTAGTAATGTACAAAAATTGATGAGTAAATCTTCTAGGGAGGTGATTTCAAATATGTATATATTAACAAACATAATCTTCAAAAAAGTCCTAAAAAAAGAAACCAAAATCCTTCAAGATATTATAACTCTATAACTAATCTCAAGTTTCAACACAAGCCAAAAAATCATCTTTCAAAAACCCTCATATAAAAATAGACCTATTACCTAGGGGCCAAAATTCCTTAAGCTAGTATACTCTATAATGAATCTAAACACAATATCCATGCCTTGGCAGGCAAGCCCAACAAACCTGGCAATACTTTACATACCAAAAGTTAGAACAATCCGAGCATCAAGCTAATCGCCCAAGTGATAATTGGAAACTCATGGTGATCTAGTGGTTGTAGTATCAAATCTTTTATTGAGTTAAACTATCTACTAGTGCCAATGCCCTTATTTTAATCTTTGGCGAAAAAAAATGGGACTCTACACTTCTGTTACCAGCCTTGGCAAATAGTGGGGATTGAACACCCTTGTTTTGTCACACTTGACCAAAAAAAACAATGGGACTGAAACCAGTCAAGAATATTAATCTTTAGGTGTCCAAACTCCAAACTTCAAAGTGGTGAGCTTCTCTCATGTAAATCTTTAGGTGTCCAAAGCCGTGGGTTTGTGGGACTTACAAAAGCTCAACATAATTCCTTTCATTGTCACATATAAGGGAGAGAAGAGGGAATTGGGGAATTAGATAGTATTTCTCTTGCATTCCACTGTTATTTTCTGGAATGTTTCCATTAAACTTATGTTTGTTCCTTAACAATGCGTCATATATGTCGCACCTATAGGTTCATGATTTATTGGGGCTATGGTGTTACCACTATTTATACCATATTCTTTGCCGAAAGTTCCTTACAAAACTCCCTATAATTCCCATGTACTCCCTCAAGATATTAAATTCCCATGTCAGTATTCCTACAAGGCATTGGCAGTAGCGCCACCCCATGTTAGATCAAATAATATATGTTCAAATATTCTTCTCTTCTGACCTACATATCAGCCAGACCATATGGAAAGCTAGACTTATGTTTTATATTTCAGTGCACAAAGCTCCTTAAGGGGGAGCAACCAAGAGACCCATCACCTTAAATAATTAAGGGAGAAGGAAACAAGGCCCCCCAACTTTTTGGCAAATCGAACTAATGAACTTTGAAAGGAGAGGGTGCCCCTTTAGGGTTTGAGCAATTGCACTGCCCCATTAGAGAAGCACACAAGTGAGGGACAATCTGTGTGCATGTTTTATGCCCAAGACTTGGTGCATGAGACATGGTTAGTTTCAATAGTGTTAAGCATCAGTCTAGAATGTACAAGTAAGGGATGGTTAA
>Ga0209208_10012802_pt1 | contig 10569 bp, 8 predicted proteins | sample S1TSphfallax_3_FD_187694 | JGI IMG/M metagenome (GOLD analysis project Ga0209208, IMG submission 187694) | Host-associated microbial communities from peat moss isolated from Minnesota, USA - S1T2_Fd - Sphagnum fallax MG (SPAdes) (version 2) | ecosystem: Host-associated > Plants > Peat moss >... | reverse complement strand
CCAACACATTGATTTGGAAGGGTGTTCGAACTTGAAAGAACTACCTTCATCTATTGGCCAATTGAATGCACTCCAAAGGCTTTATTTGTGGAGGTGTTCGAACTTGAAAGAACTACCTTCATCTATTGGCCAATTGAATGCACTCCAAACGCTTTGTTTGTACAAATGTTCGAACTAGAAAGAACTACCTTCATCTATTGGCCAATTGAATGCACTCCAACAGCTTGATTTGCGAAGGTGTTGGAACTTGAAAGAACTACCTTCATCTATTGGCCAATTGAATGCACTCCAAGGGCTTTATTTGGAAGGGTGTTGGAACTTGAAAGAACTACCTTCATGTATTGGCCAATTGAATGCACTCCAAGGGTTTTATTTGGAAGGGTGTTCGAACTTGAAAGAACTACCTTCATTTATTGGCCAATTGAATAAACTCCAAAAGCTTAATTTGTGAAAATGTTCCAATTACTATATTGGTATATAGTTCAAAGCATTTTTCAACTCAGTGGTCAATTATTGAATATTCCCGACATCAACGTCTCCAAGTTGAACACCCAACTATGTTGATAAACAATGTGAAACATGTTTCAACAAAAGATCCATTTTCAAAACATTTTTGGCATTTAAGGTTCTTTAATTGGCATATAATCAAAACATTGATTAGTGTTCAGCAATTTTGGTGACACCATCAACACACATATATGAATGATAAAATGTCTCAAAGGACGAATGAAATGTAGTCTTGTTTGCAACTTTGTTGCAATTATATATTTCAACTAGGTTAAACAACTAGCATGCAACTTTAATTTTAATATTTATTTAAAATCATGATAACATTAACTTTTATTTGTATAAATGAATGGATCTTTTTGTGCATATAAATATTAAACTTCTGGCGTTGGTTGTGTTTGCTGGTTTGTTTTTTTGAGTTCTCGACCCCCTTTACTTTGTGGGGCCATAACTTTCTAATTTCTAATCTGTTTTCGACGATTGCTAGTGTGCCAGATGTGCCAAGAGGAGGGGTCCAAGTTTTGTTTGGACACCAGAAAAAAAATTTGGCCCTCCCCTTTCGTAAGTTGGCCACAAAACCCAATTTTCAGACCATGCAAATATGATTCATATGTAAATTGTGTGAACTACCAAATCTCATCAAATATAATTTGTGTTCAACAAGGTTTTCCTTTTACCCCATGATTGCACACATTCATTGGACAGAAGAACCCTATTATTACTATGTCCCCACAATACATGCCCCCTACATTTAGCCAAGATAGGCCAAAATAGGTGATGAACACAGTTGGGAATAGGAATTCTGCTTAGCCAAGGAGGCATCGGCAGCATATCATCATCATTTGCACACTCCGGGCCCTACCATTGCACACCAGATACCCAAGATTACTACACCTACAACTACCCAAGTACTGTTGCACAAGGATAGGGAACAACAGTGTACCACACTTGGGCTTTTGTGTGCAAGGATAGGGATCAATTGTGTGTGGCAATAAGGTGTGCGATAATAGCAGAATTGCAATGATAGGTCCCTTTACCCCAGACAAAATCTGGGTCCCGAGTTTCTGTTGCATTTCTAGAAGCAACAGGGAAGACTCAATCATGCTGCTCGCTAGCACTCGAGAGACCTAGCTAAAAATCAATCAATCAATCAATTAACAACATCATCATCATTCAAGCTGCTAGAAGCTTGTGATCACAAGCTTCACGTTGTCAATCTCGACAAGTTCAGTCCTAGACACACAAACATATTCCATTATTTAATACAACAGTATTCAATGGTGCAATAACTTGTAGCCATTGAGAATGTGTTTCAAGTGCCAAAATCTGTTTCATCATTTGGAAACTTCCTATCCCTTCGGTGCTTGCTAATTTGTGGTCACAGATGCAAGACAAGTCTCTAATCCAAATTCCTTTACAATGTGTTCAATACCCCTGAATTATGAGGCACGTTGTTTTATCCCCGTTGAGAAGATAGTCAGTGAGCAGACTTACCGTATGGAAATCAGTTCAACTCCACAATCCACCCCATTTTATCTTCAGCCCGACCCATTTGAATATTTGTCAGTGCTTCATAAAGTTCTTTTGCCACCTCACCCACTTCTCCACCATTGTACTTGATCCTACATTGTTGTGAGTTGCCAAGCAAGTATCAAAAAACTGCTTTGAGTTACACCATCCTATCTGGAATCGACAAAATATAACCAGAATCAATTTGCATGGCAGCTCCTTTCCAATTAGATCCAAGTACTTACCTTCTTGACTCATAGGTGATACTACCAACAGGGTTCACCACCACAGCAGTCCCAGTACAGAAGACTTCATCAGCAGCCAGCAGCTCCTCCACATCCACAGGCCTTTCAAATACCTGTTTGATAAGAGAACCAGTACAAGAGTCAATGCTGATATGCAACTCAGTACAAACAGTGTGATATTCCAGGAGGATGGAAAGCATGACAAGACACAACTGTAACAGTAGCTTTGCTGGTTCATTGTTCTCATACTTTGTAAACACTTGCTCCACACAATATAATCTATCGTGATCCTCAGAAGCAACCTCCATTCATTTGTGGAACTTTATGCCACTCACTATCTCATGAAGAGCAACCAATCATGGAAAAGATACCTCATAACCACAACTGCCTGCAAGTTCAACAATGCTCTTCCTTGTAATACCCGGTAGTATAGTTCCCTTCAACTCTGGTGTGGAGATCACATTGTCCTGTGATTGATAAACATCATCACCACATAATTCAACTCCCAATACCAAACCAATTGTGCATGTCTCACTCCAACACAGCAAGCTTGACAGCAAGATTTTTGAAGAAGATAGTCACTGGACAGCGCTGAGCATGTATGATAGAACCTAGCTGTGTTCTACCTTACAACTAAATCACATGATTGAAACACATTGATCATGGAAGTCACTTAGAACTTCCATCTCACAAGGTGTCAAGTATTGAGTATGGGAGCAGCAGCAAACCTTGACCATGAAGATATTGCAAGAGGAGACCTCCTCCACATACTTGTTCTCTACAGCATCCAAATACAATACATCTGAGTAGCCCTTGCCTTTGGCCTTCAATTGTGTTTTCAAGACCTGGCCGATTGAAAGAACAAAGACTACAAATGTTTAGCACTACTTCTGACTGAGTAGACTATACAGTGTACATATTGATATATCATGACTAGTGCGCCCATTGACAGAATCTGACTGTACCTATACCCCTTGTTGAGAAACTAGTTCTCTCATCCTTATGCTTGCCAAACTTTATAGTAGTTATATTCTGAAGGAAAATGAGGATAGGTGGCTCACAGGAGCATAATTGCCAATTGTTTTCACACCTCCAGTACCACCTGGGGCTGCCCGGTGGTAAAATGACTCCACTGCCAAATCAATAGGTGCCAGTCCTCCCTGCACACATGTTACATTGGACATCATGTCCCATGACATCTGTGAAAAATGTGAACCATTGCAAACAGGCTTCCAGAACACATAGATGGCCTCTTGTTAGTCCTGTTATGCTGATGACAGCATATCTGCCACTAAGGAATGAGGACACATTAACTAGACATCATACCAGGGATTATGACAGAGCTATTGACACCAACTTAGCAAGATGTGGGAGGGAATCCAACACAATATTTACTGCAAAAGCATGTCCAAGGGAAAACCTGCTTGATTCAATTACCAGATAAACTGTAGTCAACACTAGATCATGACATACAAACAATGAGCAGGTGCAGGTTCTTCTCTGCTACATTATGAGTTAGGTCAATCAAGATGTACCTTGAAGTAGCAACCCACAGGGGAGACATAGATCACAAACGTGTACTCGGGGGCAGGATTCAAGCCAAGAACACCACCAGTTCCAATCAACAAGGGCCTGATGTAAAGGGACCCTTTGCCAGGTGGTGGAATCTGTCACACAACCACCCCTCCTGTGATGCTGAGCTTCCTTTACCACTCCTGCAAGCCTAGTTAAGCAGAAGGTGCACAATGAGTACACTTACCCAGCGCTTGTTGGCCAGAACGGCCTGCTCTACAGCATGCAGAAAGGAGTCAACCGGCAGACTTGGCATACTCATACGGTCAGCACCTGCAATCAATCTCATGGCATTCTCTTCTGGACGAAACAAGAGTATGCGTTCATCTTCAGTTCTATATGCCTTCAAGCCTTCAAATAATCCCTGTCAGCATCCAACATTAAAAAGTGTCATCACATCTAAGACTAGCGTTCTGTAGACTCAAATTGCAGTCCATGAGCAATATACATTGCTAAAAATTGCAATGCTATGCCAATGATAGAAAAGTTGAAGCCCATTTGCGTCCACTTCATAGCTTTATGAGAAGGCTTATGGAAAACAATGCCATAGAGAGTAAAGGATTCCTCAAAGTTTTGTGGTGAAAGACATCATTATGGACAGAGAGTTCACCTGTCCATAATTTAGAACTGCAGCAGCGGGACTGATTTCCAAGTTGCCAAAGGGTTGAAGCTTACCCTTGCCCCATTCACCTCCTAATGTGCACTTCATGACGTACATGAAATCAGTTGGCCGTAAGCCAAACCCAAAGTTGTCCCAGTCGATGCCTGATAGAGCATCAATGTCACTGCAATACAGACCAACCTGCAATTACCTTCAATAGTAATCGTATGCTGACTTCCTACAGAGTTAGACCTGCCATCAGAGCCTTCAAACTTCAAATCCACATGCAGGAGTCTTCACATGAATTGATAGCCTTCCACAACACATACTTCTGCAGTACACATTGCAGCTCCCAATGCTTTGCTATACCTTGCTGAATGCACAGTTGCAGCCTCTGAGCTGCTGATTGCCTGTCGCCTTGAAGCTTGGTTTTGACCCCTTGATCCTTGCGAGCACAACAAAAATCCATGCTCCTCATCTGACTGATTGTTTCCATTTACCAACAAGCAAACAGGCTCACACATCAACAAAAATTCCAGATACAACCAACCAAAATTCTAGCTTCTCCAGATTATTATTGTTGGCAGCAGGGATGCAGATCTCAATAGCAGCCATTTCTAAAGGACTATATACCAGGCAAACTTGTTCTTTCCCAAAACTCCAAACCCATAGGATTCCAGCACTTCAGATGATAAATCCCTCCAGCATTTGAACACAAGATTGCCTGCTTGCAAGGTTTTCCATGAGATCTCTCAGTGAGGATATTTGTCCAAATTGCAGGGCTGTAAGACACTATTCGGAAGTGAAACCCGTGTAGAGAAAAGAAAGCTTAAAGCTTATCCTCCCATGCTAGCAAGACTGTTGGTATGGACAAGAAAACACGTCTAATGAGCTTCATGGCTGGAAAGGCTAACTGTCTGCAAACATGAGCTTTGTGAAAAGAAAGCTTGAGTCTCAAACACTCACCAAAGAGTGGAGAGGAGGAAAGCGAGCATCCAAGGATGAAGAGCTTTTCCGCAACAAGCCCTGATACTGCTGCTGCTGTTGTTGCTGAGTACCCGATACTGTCGCCAACCGCGCTTGATTACAGAAGCTCAAAGAAGAAGAGACTGAACCGCACATAGGCAATAGAAGAATTACGTCCTTTGCTGCTGCAACTCCGCCTGAAAAAACCGCACTCTCATGCAGCTGCTTCTTCGGCAATGTCAACCGATTTCCATACAACAAAGTCATTATGCCCTCCTAATTTTGCACACACTTTCTCTCCCTGGTTTCAATTTCTTTTCTTGTGAAATTTCAGATTTCACTCTCTCTGAATCTCTGAATCTCTCTCTCTCCCTTTCTTTCTTTGTGCTTGCCAGATTTGCTAGCAAAACACACGCCCGCACAAAAGGGACAAAGACTGGCAACGAGAAGAAGAGAAAAGCTCAGAAACCCCAAAACCCCACGAGCCTGCAAAATGCGCATCTACACGAGTCGCTTGTGCGCGTTCATTAGGGCTCCATCCATAAACTAGTTAGCCTCCAAGTTCTCATCCATCTGCCGCCTTCATCAGTGCAACTGATACATCCGTGCTCTAAATTCCATCCCACCGTCATCCATCTTAATCCATGACACTGACACATCTGCGCTCTCGATTCCATCTACCTGTCCATCCGTTCGCCTTCCTACTCCACGAGATTTGATGTCTTTGTGTTTTCAATTTCATCCATCCTTCATCCATCCACCAATAAAGTAGGCAATTAGAATTTATTTTTATTTTTTTTGGGTTATTAAAAAACAATAATGATGATGATTTTGGATCCTTCTTAGGAAAGTCTCAAGATGAAGGTATTTTCAAAACAAGTGGCTATGCACCAAAAAAACTTTGTTTTTAAATTAAATTTTGCAAGAACATGCAATGTAAATGTTTTCCTTATTATGAAGTTGAATTAAATGGGTTAAGAGTTTGTTGGCTTTTAAATGGGGAGGGTTTTTGAAAAGCATGTTTTTTCATTTGTATTAACAAATCATAGTTACAAATTCAAACTTAATTCCACAATATTTAAGGTTCTATAGGCCCAAGTGCCCCTTTCCTTCAACTTCACAAATGAATGTAAACATGTAAAAAAATCATATTGTGTGCAAATAAATCCAAGCTTCTTCTTTTTTTTGCACGTGTAGGCATTTTCTCTAAAAGGGTTTCACATTATGCACACACAACACTAGATAATTAGATGCTTTAAATGAATAATAGTAATGGATGGATAGAATCCGATAAATAGATGGATAGAATTTGACAAATAGAATTGAGAAAGCTTCACTCCTAATTTTTAATTTTTGCACTTCATTTTGCTTTCATGATATTTTAGTTACAAGTTTGAAGATATGACAATTGTCAAATAATGTAGTGTTGTTTTTGGTTGCATTTAGGGTTCAAGGATTTCAATGAAAATTGTTTTGTTGTTATGGGTCTACATACAAAGACAAATGTCCCAAAAATTCCATGTAGTGATTGCGAAATGGAAAAAATTATCCACACAATCCTTGAAAACTAATAAAATAATAATAATTTAAGCCATGAGGTGCACTTCGCATCTAATGATCAATAAGAGTTTTGTGCAATAAATGATGAAACATCAATGGTAATAGATGTTGAAACCATAATCCTTTAGGGGGTTACTAGATGGAAAATGTAGCATGTACACACACACACCTGTAATTGCATGCATTACACTTCAAAGAAATGGAGATGTTAATAGTTTTTTGTTAAACATTGGAAGTGTGTTTGGTAATTTGAATGCAACACAAAGTGATTTGTGAAAATTTGGCCATTTATGTTTCAATTACACCAAATTTAAACTCATTTCCAAGGAAATTCACCCATATATGACATAGTTGAAATTTGACTTTTGTGGTGTTTCCATTGAATTGTGATTTAAATTGTATTCAACAATTCATCTAATGACAATTTTTAGGAAGGATATATAGTGCTTATTGCTACAAGTTGAACTAAAACTTAAATCCTTGTTGTGATAAATGATCAAATTTTATTAACTCTTATGTCTTTGGTTCAATTAATGTTCGTTTTGATTCAATGTGATTATTATAATAATGACTAAATGTTTTAATTCTTAGTGTTCCAATTTTAGAATTTTAAAACATCATTCATATTTGTCATTATCTTTTTTTGATGCTTTTAATATATTATCAGCTTCATTCATAAGACCATCATATGTCAACTATATATTTATTAACACATAATTCAACTAACACATTTATTTTAATATGAATTGCAAAATGCAAACCTACAATTTTGCTTAAATCATTTGAGAGTTTATAAAATGGCAAACATGATGGGTGATTAACATCCATTGCTTTGAAAACAAATGTGTGAATTGTGGTGTTATTGAACACATTGCCATTATGTTTTTTGCACAAGTTTATTTGTGTATAACCATGGACTCAATAACCTTACTACTATCACGACAGAAAGTTGTCAAGTAAAAAATGAACTACCAACATGGAAACACAAAATAGGAAGAGGGCTACTTTAAGGGAAACAATCCTACTTTTAATCCAAAATCAATAAAAAAAACTCAAAAGATGTTAATTAAAATGAAATCAAGAATGAATAAATGGGAGGGAGCTAGAAGGTAACTACCTTCTAACCCTTTGAAAGTATTTCCTCCAACCAAAAATACCATCATGTTGATATGTCCATTCCATTATAGTTGTTGCCTTCCACCAATTGTTTACAAAACTACTCTTATTGTTTTTCTATACCTACCTTTTAGCAAAAAATTAATTTACATAAAACAAGTTCTAAAGGAACAAAAGAAGAAACTAAATTAATCTAAAACCTATATTATTCTACATCAAATTCAAATGCACTATCATTCTAAAAGGGAGGTGGAAACACAAAATAAAAGAAGAAAAGAAAGTTCAATAACTTCACACCAAGGTTTTTTTTTCAAATTCTTCAAGTAGGTGCATTAATTAGAATCCTCAACATTAGTTAGTAGTAAATGGCAATTGTCCTAACGGATAAGTAGATCTTTTTTGGGATCCTACCTAGTTTTGGCAACATACATGAACCATTGTCTAAATTTGGCATCTTCTAGTTTTTTTTCCCTCGAGATATGGTGATTTTCTTTTTAAAGTTTGCAAAATGCCCTTTGTTGGTTTTGCCAACCTTTTTTTATGTTACCAAGTTGTGAAAATTCGCCTCAAACAAAATGTTACCTCACACATTCCCTTGTATTGTTCTTCCTTTCAACATATAACCTTTCCTCCATTCCTCTATAATCTACTCATATAGTAAATTGATTTTTTTCCTAATCCCCCTAGTCCATAAACCACACAAGGTTCACATTGCACCCATAAAAATGAGTTTTTATCCTAATCTTTTCACAAATCCAAGCTCTTAATTGATTTGTAAACAAATATCAATCATCCATTCCCATGGCCTAACCTCATGGCTTCAACTTCTAAATAAATTAAAAAACAAAAAACATGTTACTAGGAGGCCCATAGGACTAGCTAGTATAAAAATATTTTATACATTTAAGAATTTGTATAAAACAAATATGGAACAATAAAATTGTTGGGTGGTTGTTGATAATAAATTGAATATTCTTTATATATTTTTATCATGATATGAAATTTATTCAATTTTTTTATGAACAACATATCAAATTGTTATATAACTTTATTTAGTTCATAACATTGGACATATGTTTGCCAAAAAATGGTTGTTAATGCATTAAAATTATCGTTGATATTTTGAAAGATTTAACTGTCTTTCACACGGGATGCTTGATAAAAATCATTTATCATGATAAGCTCAAGACCACCACAAATTTTATTTTGAATATGTTTTATGAACCTTAGCTTATTATTTATAACATTAATCATTCTAGCATCAATAAATGATATTTCATCTGTCATAACAAGTTGCAATTGTTCATATCAATACATAAGCTTATTCAATGAATTTGATAATAAATTTGGTAAATAAATGGGAAATATCAATTTACCAAATAATGATTGTTGAATGTATCAATTATAAACCAATAATATTGAATGCAATTAAGTGCATGTGGATGCCATGAATAAAACTTTGGTTTTTTGTTAAATATAAATATATGTTTTTTAATTTTATAATCATAATTATATCTACATTATAAATTTTAATGTAAATGTTTTGCCTATTCTAGCCCCCTATCAACAAAAAAAAAAACAAGTCAATGAATCATGGTACATTTTTTTATGTTATGTCATCAAATATTAATCATTTCTTTCGTTTAATTTTCTAATCAAATTGTGATATTCATGTTCTTCCATCACCATGGAATATGATGATTTTGTAAAGTTTTCATCTTTTAACATTTGTGATTTTTTATTTAATCCATTATGGGATTGAATCATATAGTCATATCACAAATCATATTTAATATTGATTGTGTTTGTAATGGGAATTGCGTAATGTGAATAATTTATTTCATAGTTTGTTCTATCATTCGAAATATTAGATAGATGTGATGCTTTTGATTTTGAATGGATTGAATCAATTTAAGAAAAAATTAGATATGGCATTTTATAATTGATAATGGATTCAATTTTCAAATTTTCATCATGTAGTTGACAATATGCATCATGCCATTTGACATTAATTCCAAGTTGTGAATTTTTTAATATTTAAATTGTGAATACAATAGAACTTAGTTGTTTTATCAACCAATTTTTCATATCTTTAAATTCATTGTACTTTACAAACCTATTGATAATTTTGGGTTTGCAACATTTAGAAATTTAAATTTTTATGTTATTAAAAAAAAACTGTAATAATGCAAATGAATCATAACATGATTAGGATGATTAATATATTGGTTTATGATCAATGCATTTATTATATCATTTGAATATAATTTTAATTAATTAATGTTAGTTGGAGTTTTAACACAAAATCATGTCCTTCAAAAATAAAAGTATTGACAAATTGAAATGTTTGAGATGAATGGTATAATGGTAAAAAAACACAAGGTAAACAGCAAGTTGAACAACCATTTGTTAGGCATTATTAAATTCGTTATTCAATTTTTCTATTTGCACCTATTTTATTTTCAATGCATTTTTTGTATGATGGAATTTGTT
>Ga0209208_10012801_pt1 | contig 10569 bp, 10 predicted proteins | sample S1TSphfallax_3_FD_187694 | JGI IMG/M metagenome (GOLD analysis project Ga0209208, IMG submission 187694) | Host-associated microbial communities from peat moss isolated from Minnesota, USA - S1T2_Fd - Sphagnum fallax MG (SPAdes) (version 2) | ecosystem: Host-associated > Plants > Peat moss >... | reverse complement strand
CTTCATGCATAACTTTTTGACACATGTGGATATCAATTTACTCATTAAAAATTAGCTTAACATTAGTGTTCATGTCGATTATCCAATGAAACCAATCTCAGTCTTCATGACCACTTGGACCTATTTTTAATGTCACTTTGCTTTTGACTTGCTTCAACTTGGGTTTGGGTTTTCACCTTGGACATCCTTGGGGCTTTCCATTCATGATATTGGCATCTTTGACTACATGACCACATTCCTATTGCTTTTCAATGTGAAGTATAAGAAGCATTTTGATTTTGATTTGATCGATTGGTGCAAGATCCTTATGATGTGGCAACTTTGCATTTTTTAAATTGGTTTTTCAATCATTTTTGGCACTACTCCCTTGTAGTGGATTAACTAGGCATAAGGAAATTTAAATTTGACTTTGATTTTTATGTGTATTTAATTGGTAATTGGCAAAACTTGTGAAAAAAAATATTTCATATGGATTCAAGCCTTGGCAACAAGTCCTAATTAATTGATTATTCCCAATCCTTAATCTACAAACATCTTCATCATAAGTTAACTTTTGATCATGTGGGGGAATATTTTTGAGCTATGTGCACCCAACACCATTATCCTTTGTCCCACATATTTAGATATTACTTTTGACTAATATAGTTTCCTCCCCTTTTTATAAAAAAAATTACAAACCAAACCAAGATTTTGAAATTTCTTGTGAATCCTTCAAGTTGGCATTCCAACATTTGCCCCGTTTGTTTGTAAGTTTCCCTTTGGGATGGTGTTTGAACACCTTCAAAATTGTTTTAATTGTTTTAATTTTGTAGACTTTGCAAATGGATCCCCTTAGATGTTTCAATTGTGCTTTCATGTTACACAAGGCCATATCCTTCATCACATTGTGCATGTCCTTGCCACAACATGTCATTTAGCCATGACCAAACCTTATTTGTGACGCACCCCCAAATTCCTTTATGGACTCAATTGTGAGTCCAAAGGTGAAAACAATGGAAGGAGAAGGAGTTGGAGCGCATTCCTTGCCTTGTAGCACTTCGAGGGTAGAAAGGTGTGTTAGAGCTTCAGGATGGGACTAGGAAAAATGACAAGTGAGTTCATTATTCACATAGCCTTGCACCAACCAAACAACAAGTTGATTAATGCATAGTTGGAGCACTTTTGGTCCACAAACAAACCATGGGCAAACACGGATTCACAAGACTCACCACGGCCCGGACTTGGGGGAAGCCAACACCTTCCCCCATATATTTTTTATGCATGGCCACATGGCCCAAGGATTTAACACATCAATTCCTTTGGGAGATGCTTTTCCATTTGGTTATATTAACGTCAGATTTATGTATGTATTTATTAATTGTAACTCTACCTTTGTTTCATCTTGTCTAAGGGTGGAAGAGATGAAAGCGGGCTTTGCCCTTTGCGATTGCCAATTTTCCTTAACTTGCCACAATAGTGTGCTGCCTTATTCTATGAGAAAGTAACTAAGGCGATCCTATAAAATTTTGTAAAGACAGAATAATGGCACCCAAATGTCATTTTGTCCTGAGACTCCCAAAGTGGAGTCTCAAAATTCTTTAAATTGATACTCTTACAACTTTGAAGGCCCATAACTTTATGTGCAGACCTCTAATTGAGCTAACGTTTGAAGCAAAGTTGTAAGTTTCATCAAGATCTTTCCAACAATATGTGGCTCGCCACTTGCACTCAAAGAAATCAGGGCGATTCCTGACTTGTAGTGGTCGGGGGTCAAATTGGTAATTTGACTTTCGGCCCTTCTTTTGGCCATAACTTATGTTTTAAGTATCCAAATGGGTCATGTGAGCCCATTTAGACACCTACGTTCCAAACGCTTTCCAATGATATTAGGAACTTCTCAATCTAATGTGTTTTGACCCGGCAATCGCCCTTTGAAAATTCAGGAGTCCATTGGGATTCCAACTCCCAAAGTGGGAACTCACTTGGGAATGTGGGGGTTCATTCCCTCACACTCTCCTGCACTCCCAAGAGCATGAAATGTGATTCCTGGGCTTCACTCTTGGCCCACACCTTTGCAAGCCCTTGCCTTGGTCTGGAGCCCAAGGTCAAGGTTGCGACATTATGGGTGTTTGTCCCATTGTGATAGGTGAAGTCTTGTATCAACTCACCATCCATGCCTTATTCCTCCAATTTTGGGACACCTTTGTGACACATTTTTCCTCACATTAATATGGAATAACCATCAAAGGTGAATGAAATTGTGGTGCATGGCGTTCAACGTCCTTTAGACTTTCATTGAAATTAAATTGTCGTCCAATTTGATGGTTGTAAATTCTTTCAACTCAATGTTAAAAAGAATCATGTTTCAAATAATTTCTAATGCAAGTGGGGACATCATTTAACTCAATCATTTTGTTTGCACATTTTATGCATTTGAATTTCCTCCATTTATAACCACAAAATTGGTGTCCCTATAATCCCATTGCCCCTAACATTTTAATCCATTGCTTTGTGCAATGGCTTTCATACTTGTTACATTGCATAGCCTTTCCTCCACTTTCATAGAGTTCTTTGTTTCATTTTATTTATTTATTTTCAAGTGTTTGGGTGTTTTTTGGGTTCAAGGTCCTTGAATAACCCAAATGGATATTTGACCCATAAACGTGTTTCCCTTTGAATAACCCCATTGGATTCATTTCCACAATGATCATAACCCCACTACATATCTAAATAATTGGGCCCTTGTGCTTTTTATTGTGTTTGTTATGTTTTTGATAGACCAAAATCTTTTATTTCTAAAAACCTTACCCCAAGTTAACATCAACACCTTTCCATTTAAACAACACGAACAAAATGTGAACTATTATTAGCCTTAACACATGCATGTTGTCCTCCCTCTAAACAACTTATTGGATAAATGATTTGATTTTTAAATTCCATCTCAGAACACTTGCACCATCATACCCTCTCTAAGAGGGTATTTTTTGAGGAGTTATTTGATGTTCATCAAGCCCATATTTTATCATGTTTTGGTCTTGGGTCTAGTGTTTCAATTACAAATTGAACAATCCTTTTGAACTTTTTATTGTGTTTTACAATTTATTTAACAACATTTTGAACACAATTAAAGCTTTCACACCCTTCAATTGTAAGCATTACCCAATGTGTGTCACATGTATTATAACTATGGAAATGAAAAATGAAAAGACAAACCTAAGTCTAACAAGTTAATTATGAATGGATTATGAATGGACTACAAGTTCATTAAGAATGGCCTATGAATGTGTTATTAAATTATAGTTAGAAATCCATATGAATGAATTCCATTCATCATGTGATCATGATCACAAATTATGAATCACATAAAAATAAATTACATATATATATATATATTCTCACAAGAATATTTCATAAATGATAAAGTTCAATTTGTTATATGTTCAATGAATTTTAGAAGAAATTAACAACTAATTCCCATACAACAATTTCTTGTGAAACATAATGTTCAATCAAATAAAATAGAACAAAATGTTAATATAAAAAATAATACACAAAATTCAATATACATTGACAATTATAATAAACAATTCCAAGATGTTCCTATAATTATATGTTTTAGTTGTGAAAGGTTATGTTTTTAAAAACAACTTAAATATTTTTCAAATTAATTATCAAGACAACTTTCTACATATTTTCAAATTCAAATAGAATTTTTATTTTTATTTTTTAGGGTTTAGGGTTTAGAATGTTATTAATGACCCTGCAAATGTGGATTAAATTCAATTAATACTACCACATCTACCACATGATGGTGCAACAATATGTGTGTTTCTTTAAGCAACGTCTTGAATACGAATCACTTTATGTGTTGGGAAATGTTTGCCCAAATATGGTGATGGTCACTTTATGAAATTAATTGAAATACCATTATACAAAAAATTGAATATTACCATTCATCATCAATGGGCAAGTTTGTTTGATTTGCATATGAATTCAAAATCTCACTTTCCTATTTATAATAATGCATCATTTAATAACTCTAGTTACAATAATGAAAAAATACATTATACACTGCCAAATTCAATGATACATTATTTTTTAGATGTTCCAAAAATAATGGATTATGAAATTACTATATATTTTATTGACCAAAGTCAAAATTTTCACCCTTTAGGTTTATTTATAGATAAACATTATTAGGAATTAAATTTTCCAACATTGTTTTATGGGCAACCTCAACAATTTTATGAAAGTTTTTCATATCAACAAATAGTTCATTGGGAATTATTTCATAAATTTGGATATTTTTCAAAAAATATTTAAAAGTTGCTAGAGCTTCCATCCAAAAAGTCATAGGTTCTGGTTAGGTGCAAATATGAAAAGGAAAACTATGTGGTAAAACTTTAAAAACTTATCAAATACAAGATGAGTCAAATTTAGATAATATTTTCAAATCATATTTAGCTTATTGTGATTTGGAAGGTTGGTATAATTCACTTGATTATTTTGAAAGATTATGAAAAAAATTATTTGTAATGATTCAACAACTCAGTCTTTTAATGTTCTTTGTTGAAATATTATGGGATCTTTTCATTAAAATGTTACATACATTACATTTTTCAAAATTAAATATCCCAAATAAAATAGAAGACCGGCAATTTAATCATATAACAAAAATGATATGAATTGATCTTGTCACATTTGCAAGATATTATAATAATAGAACATCTTGTTTCTGCAACTTGCAAAAGATCATTATCTTTTTGAATGTATATATGTATATATATTTTCTTTTGTCACAAAATTTCAAAATTATGGGAGTGAACATGAACATGGAACTTTATGGATTAAAAAAACACCTATGTATAGAGTGCACACAAATGAAAAAATTGAACAATTTGTAGACATGATGTATATTTCTTGTGATGTATTATTGTTACCAAACACATTACAAAATGCACAACAACATTAACACACACGTACATGTAAGGAAAAAAACCATGTTGTTATAGTTTTCATTACCCATTGCCTCTTATGTGTGAAACAAAACTTTAAAAACCTTTTCAAAATAAATAAAAATGATCCATTTTCACAACAATACCTCCAAACACAAACAAATAAAATATTCCAATCTTTGAAATATTTAAATGAAGATGATGATATATCATTTTTTGAACATTTAATTTTTTTAAACCTTAATGAAAATACATATATATTTAGTTTGAAAAGTAAATGAACAAAACTACACATTTTAAATAAAAAAATTCCTGAAAACACAAAAACTAATGCATTTAGTATATGTGTTGTTCATTTGTGGTTTGCAAATACATATATTCAATTTATCTTAGACCCATATGCAATTGGAACATGTTGCACATCATATATGATAAAAATAAATAAATCAATAACATCATAACTATATTCTATCATGAAAAAATACATCGCAAATAATATAGATGCAAATATAAGAATTCAAAAGTTAGGTAATGTTTTTATTAATGCCCAACAAATGGTTGTTCAATTTGCTATTTACCTTGGGTTTTCTTTACCATTATATCATTCATTTCAAACATTTCAATTCACAAATACTTCTTCTTTTGAAGAATGGGCTTTTGTGTTAAAATCACAAGTTGCATTAAATGAAATGGAACAAAATTACATAGATATAATGTGTTTATCAATCATAGACAAATATAATAATCGTCCTAATCAATATGAATTGTTGTCATTAACAAAGTTTACTTATTTTTATAACAATAAAAAAAATTAAAAATTGCAAGCCCAAAATTATTTGGTTTGTAAATTATTAAAAATATAAAAATATTAAAAATTGGTTGAAAGAACAAGTTTTATTGCATTCACCATTTCAAAAATTTAAAAACTCACAACTTGGAACTAATGTAACATGTCATGATGCATATTCTCAACGACATGATGAAATTTCTAAGATTAAATCTATTTTCAACTACTAAATGCCATATTCAATTATTAAAAGAATGGACGCTTCAATAAATTGAAAATCAAAACCATTACATTCAACTAACATTTGGATTAACAATATAGGTAATGAAGTAAATGATCCACATCCTACAATTTCTATAATAAACACAATAAATTTTGAACATTATGATTTACGGTCTGACTTTGTAATCAATCACGTAATGTATCAAACCAAAAATGATTTTTTTTAGAAAATAAAAAGTATACTTCAATACACCAATGTGTTTATTTTTTATAAAGGGTGTTAGAACTAGTAAAAATTTTAAGTTAAAACTCATAATTCAAGGATTATTACGATTATACAATGAAAATGTGTTTTTTTTATGTAACAAAAATCAAGGCTTTGCTTATGGCATCAATAGGTAAAATTGTTTTCAATATTGATGGTTTAAGAATACATTCAACATTGAACATATGTGTTGAACAATCCTTATTTACTTTACCAAACTTATCATTATATTCATTAAATAAGTTTACATGTCGATATGAACAATTACAACTTGTTGTGATAGATGAAATATCACTTGTTGGTGCTGAAATGTTTGATGTTGTAAACAGTAGGCTAAGGTTTATAAAACACATTCAAAACAATTTTTTTGGTGGTGTTGATGCTATCATGACAGGTGATTTTTATTTAGCACCCCATGTGAAAGATAGTTGAATCTTTCAAAATATCAAAGATAATGTTAATTTGCTAGCACTAAACTTTTGGCAAACATGTGTCCAATGTTATGAACTAAATAAAGTTATGCAACAATCTGATATGGTATTTATATAAACTTTGAACAAATTTCATACTACAACAAAAAATTCAATTTTTGTTCAATGTGTAATTGACAACAACCCAACAATTTTACTATTATTTAAATATTTTATATAATTAAACTTGCGCAAAACACAATGAAAAAACATTTTTGGGTGTTACGTTCATTTTTAAAGCAATGGACATCAACCATCAATCATGTCCACCATCTTACAAACTTTGAAATGATCTGAGTAAAACTATGAGTTCGCATTCTACAATTCATATTTTAAAAAATATGTTGGTTGAATTATGTGCTAGTAATTATGCAACATTTGATGGTCTTATGAATGGAGTTGATGGCATTTTTAAAACATCAACAACACATTGCAAAAAACCATTATATGGATAATGTTTCAAAATTCTAAAATTGAAACATTAACAAGAGAAAAATATAATCATTATCATAATAATAACATTGAATCAAAATGAACACCAATTGAACTTATTGTTGACAAGATATAAGAGTTGGTAAATCCCAATCATTTATCATAACAAGGATTCAATTTCCAATTAAACTTGTAGCAACAAAACCATTCATCGTTCTCAAGGATTATAACTATATGAATTAGTTTTTTATCCCATTAACATTAAAAAACATGGGTTAATATATACAACATTATCTTGCATTTGAACAAAGAAAAACTATTTTTGTAAGCTTTTCTCCAACATAAAAATTTCTATGTGGATCTAAGAGTACCTATATAAATGAATAGATTGAAAACAATTGCAACTTGGATACCATTAATTCTTCAATTAAAAAACTTACATAATTTTCATGTAATTATACAAGTCTTGAATACAAAATTGTTATGCCAACATTATGAAGATATCAATCATGATCGTAACCTTCAAATGTTTCATATATTATGTTTTATAGATATAAAAATGCACCATGCATCAATAGATGTGCACAAATTTATAAATTCATTGAAATATTCATATATTTCAATCCATGATGGTCATGGGTTAGTGATGATGTATGACATACATATGCACTTAGATTCTTCCAATATAATAATTAGTAATGGTTTAGAATATATAATAACAACTTCTAATATTAATACACGAAAATTAACACATATTGTATGTGTGTATAGAGTTCATTCATGTTTAGTTTCTACATTTCTAAATAATCTTCAAATTATAATTCAACATTATCTTGAACATTGTCCAATCATCAATATGGGAGATTTTAATGTTGACATTTTAAAAGACAATAACCAAGCAAAAAATAAACAAAAACTATTAGATTTCATGGATAATTCCAATTAAAATAACAATTTAGTGAAAGCACCATAAAAGTTAGATCACAATTAAACCATATATTGACGAATGTCCTTGGAGATGAATGCAAATCTAGTGTAACAAAAGCATATCGGTCAAATTTTCACAAACCAATTTATATTACATTCAAATTGCCAAATACACTTTCAATGTATAACAAAAACCATTAATGTTTCCATTTATTTAAAGTGTATCGTTTGCGATTATATGCATGTAAATGTTACATTTTTCACTTAATTAATTAGTCCCAAGATGTTGGCACCTTGTGACTTGAATTTTTTTGTTTTACATTTTTTCCATGGACCATGTGTAAAAAAAAATTCATATGTATTAATAAAAAACCAAAAAAAATTTGGAATTTTTTTTAATCCATACATACACCCATCAAACACCTTTCATAAAAAACCTAAACCCAAACTATGACAAATTTTTTTATAAGAGTTGCCAAATTTTTATACTTACAAAATAAAAATAAAAATGAAAAAATAAATAAAATCTTTCTGTTTAAATTATATCCAGCCAATATTGATGTATTGAAATATCTCATGCACATTGCTAAAAATTGTATACATTATTCAAGTTTGGAAAACTTGGATTTTCTTAAATAATATAATTATTTATAACTTTATATTAATTTGTATGCTTAAAGGGAAGACAATAGAACTATAATTTCAATCTCTACATATCCACTTGAGGAATTCTAAGAGGGTTAGAAAATTTTATTTCTTCTTAATACAAATGTGAAAAAATCAATTTCATGCAATATAACTTGAGTTCATAGTAGAACATTAAATGTCATACCTTAGTTTCAGGACATAGCTTCTCGTGGTATAGCTGCTTGTTTATTTGCGTACAAAGTTGGTAAACGAGTTAAAAACTTTTCTCTACCTCCTTATTCTCAAACCCATTAGCTACTAGTCAACTAGCATGGACTGGTCTTTTCTTTTTGTATCTTTGTATGCTCCTTAAGTTTGGGGTATGTACGTATATCATACTCCCTAACTGGATTCGGCAACAAACTGTTGAATAATTAATTAAATTTTAAATCTTAATTTTGGCACTTGAATTTTTAATTCTGAAAATTTTGCCAGACAAAGATTATAAAAAATAATAAACACACTTGAATTTTCAATTCTATCTTTGATTGGATTATTATTTATGGGACAGTCGAATGTGTCAATCTTAAATTCTTGAACTTTAAGGTCTGCAATTCAGACTTGATAGTCAAAAACTTGCAAATTCTTAATCTTACAATAACTATTATTTTTTAAACACGAGTAATAAATATTTTTTCAAAACTTTGACAAATTTTTTAAGAATTTTTTTTAATGCTGAAACAGCTCTCATATATTACTATATAAATAAAGTCATACATACAAGGATACAACAACTTTTCTTTGTAGACCAGGTTTTGAATCTGTTCGACATCGTCATTGAACTGTGACAGTCCGCTTTCCCAAAGAAAGCATCTGTATCCATCCAAAGTGTAACCGTAGAACATATGTTGTACTGTAGCTGGTAATGCTGGCTGGACCCAGAACCAAACTATCTGGGTTGGATATGTGAAATTGGGGATTGAGGGGCGGGGGTGGTCGGAGGGGAAAGGGATCGACGTGGGCAGCATTTACTGTTTTGCCAGCTGACCTTGTAAAATCTTGTCTTTTTCCACTCCCACTCGAGCATATCGTGACACCAGTACAGCAAGTTTGCTGTTTGTGAGCCCACATTGCAGAAATGCAAATACTGGAACTTGCTCTCTGACATCATGCTGGCCAAACTTACCTGACATAAGCAAAGCTTCTTCACTAATAATTTTGGGAAACTCTTGTCTCTAATGTTAGCTCTCATGGGAGGATGATTGGGGGTTTTTTTTTGTCTGTTTTTTTTGGGTGGAGATCTTTTTTCCTTGTAAACCACCCAAAAAAATAACTGGAATACTTTGTTACAGATGCCTTTTAAAAATTTTAAAAAACCACCAAAAAATTGAGGGAAAATTTTTGTTTTCGGAAAAAAATAAAAATTGTTATCACTTTTCAACCGTTGTAAAAAGTTCAACAAAACGATAAAACTTTGGAGAGTTTTCTAAAGGGTTGTCATCAATAAATGGGAATTCTTTACCACGGGATGCTTGTCACCTATTCTTACATTAAAAAAAATTGAGAAAAAAATCAATTAGGTTATTGCCTTTTGGCAAATACGGGTTGGGTACATTATCAAAAAATAAAAATAAATAAATGAAATAATAATAATTTAAACTCATTGATTATCAATTTTATTATCAAAGTAATTACCTTTGATTATCAATTTACCCAATTACTATTTGAATAAAAATTGTTTTGTTACACATAAAAGTCAATTCTCAAATACTCGGTTGGCTTGGTTGGGTTGTTTACCGATGGTTGTTTTCTATTTCGATCGTCTCTGATTCGTAAATTTGAAGAACTTTGCCTCAGAATCATAGTCGTGGCTCTTTCAAAATTAAAAAAAATATGGACGGGTGT